>Ga0222714_10003337_pt1 | contig 16452 bp, 10 predicted proteins | sample C33_3DmetaG_FD_165048 | JGI IMG/M metagenome (GOLD analysis project Ga0222714, IMG submission 165048) | Estuarine water microbial communities from San Francisco Bay, California, United States - C33_3D | ecosystem: Environmental > Aquatic > Marine > Unclassified | place: USA: California...
TCAGCATCACCCCCGTCACGGACATGACGAGGATCACGGCGCCACAGGTAACCCCGCAGGCGAGGTGGATCCAGAACAACAGCGTTCGCAAGGACGTCGAGCCCGGTGCACAGTTTGAGGGACCACAGACGAATGAGACTGATTCTCAATCTCGCGACCAGTGTACCTCTGCGCCCGACCCTCGTCAACCGCCCCGCGCCGACCCGTCAGAACCGGCGCCAATCTCCGAATCCACCGAAGCCCTGAGCGCGGTTGAACCGATTGTTCACCACGTTGTTGTAGATCGATCCGAACTGGACGGAAAATCCCACCCGGACTCCATACTGGAAGTCCGTCTGCTGCTGCTGCAGCCTGAGCAGGCGCTCCTCGTCGGAGACTCCGCCCGCGGACAGATAGATCTGATCCTGAACCCAGCCGATGTTGCCGTTGAGTTCCACGCTCAGCCCACGGATGATCCTGAACTGGATGTCGCCGCTCAGGGAGATGTTGTACAGCCCGTCCGTGTAGAGATCGGTGTCCGGAAGGAAGAGGAAGTTGGACGCCGAGATCGATGCGCCGGCCTCGCCCCAGGTCTGCCGCTGGGAAAGGTCGACCTCGACCGACTGCTCCCAGCGCGTCTCCGCGGTCTGGGCGAAGAGGGTCTCCTCGATGTAGCGCCGGTACGCCGGTCCGATCCGGTAAGACATCGTCAGGGCCCGGCGTGTCGCCTCCTCGTACGGAAAGACGCTGTATTCGAGCGCCGGCGTGACCTCGAGGCGGAAGTCCTGATTGAATCGCGTCATCCGGGCCGCCTCACCACGCACGCCCACCGACCAGTGATCGGCGACCGCGTAGACCAGGTAGGGCCGTGCGCCCCAGTCGGTGCGCCGGTCGAAGAAGACGCCCCCGTCCTCCAGGTCGAACTGCCGCTCGTTGTAGTTCACGTTCGAACCGATGCTGAACTTCCACGTCGGCGTCACTCTCGAGGCATTGAAGCCGGCGTTCAGACGCTCCTCCCGGCTGTTCGACTCCCCCTCGAGGTTTCCGCCGACGTTGATGCGGAAGACCCAGAGGTCCCACGGGTCTTCGACCTCGTCCTGGGAAACCACGCGAGCGCGAGGATTGAACCCCTCTTCTTCGACTCCCTCGATCCGGACCAGACCCCTGTACCCCGCACCCGACGCGAAACGGGCGAGGCCGATGGCGAGCGCGTCGGCGATGGCATCCAGCCGCTCGCGTTCGGTGTCCGTCGGAAGTGACTGGTACCGCATGGCATCGGAGTACCCGGCCTGCGCAGCACGGCCGAGCAGATCGATCTGGTACTCGTTGCCGCCGGCGCCCGTCGAGGTGCTTGTGAAGATCACGTGCACATCGGCGACCTCACGGTCGTTGACCCAGTTCACCCAGGCGATCTCGGTACGGAAATATTCAGAATTGCAGTCCCGACCGTTGCAGTCGAGAAACACCTTCGGTCGGCCCGTGGCCTCCTGTGCGTGTGCCTCGCCGGAAGATCCGGCGACCAGCACGAGGAGGAGTGCCAGGACACGGCCCGGACGAGCCGGAAAAGATCGGCGGGAGAAAATGGTGACGATCCTGTTTTTGTCGGTGAGCAGGAGCCGGAGGACCTGTGGTACCGGGGTCCGAGGCAACGACACGGTTCCGCGCCAATTGGTTGAGAGGCCTCCTGCCCGCGAACGGGCGCCGAATCCCGTGGCGCTGGGCTCGCGCGACGGTCAGTTGGTAGGAGGATCCGAAAGAGTCGGCGGACGACGCGCTCGCGTGGCCTGCTCGAACCGGTAGGCGTACCCGAGCAGCTCCGCCTCCGTCCACGAGTCACCCACGAACGCGACCACGAAGGGCGTACCGTCCTCGAACCACCCGGACGGGACGGTCACCGTGGGGATTCCCAGGTCGTTGATGATGTTGCTGGGGATCTCGGCCCAGTTGTTCGGCGCGTAGTCCGGCCGCTCGGGATCCTCGACGACCGGGCGGCTGGGTACGCCGGACTGCGGAAAGAAAAGACCATCGAGCCGGTGCTCCCGGAGCACGCCGCGGAAGAGGTTCCGGATGGCGTGGCGCCACGCCTGATATGCGTCGCCCTCTTCCGTCGCGCTCGGGCGGGCCGGCGCGGGTGGCGGCGCGTCGCCCCTGCCCTGCCCACGGGTGTAGGGACGCCCGCTGAGCATCTCCCACTCCTCGATGGAGTCGAACGGGGCGCCGGGGCCGAGGCCCTGCATGTAGACGAGCATGTCGTGCGCGCCCTGCGTCGGGACACGCGGCTGCTCGTCGTACAGGTCGACGAAGCCGGTTCCCGCGAAGGGATCCTCGACGACCTCCGCGCCGAGCCCCTTCAGCACATCGATCGCCCGCCGGTACTGCTCTTCGGTGTCCGGATCGAGCGGGACGAAGTCGTCCCGCCATCCCGTCCCGACGAGCCCGAAGCGCTTTCCCTCGAGCGTGGCGGCATCAAGTGCAGCGGCATACCCGCCGTCGGGCCGGTGTCCCTCCGACGCGAAGGTCGCGAGGTCCTCCACCGTGGGGCCGGCGAGCACGTCGAGCGTCGCCGCGGCGTCGTACACGGTCCTCGCGATCGGTCCGACCACGTCCACGTACGTTCCGCTGAGCGGGACCACCCCCTCCAGCGGCACCAGACCGTAGGTGGGCTTCACACCGACCAGCGCCTGCGCAGAGGACGGATTCTGGATCGAGCCGCCCGTCTCCGTGCCGAGCCCCAGCACCGCGAAGCTCGCGTTCACCGCGGTCGCGGTGCCACCGCTGGAGCCACCGGGCACCTTGTCGACGTTGTACGGGTTCAGCGTCATCCCCGCCACCGAACTGTTGGTGCGCGTGCCGTGACCCGCGAAGTCCGGGAGGTTCGTCTTGCCGAGGATGATCGCGCCGGCCTCGCGCAGCCGCGTCACGACCGCGGCGTCGTCCTGGGGCACCATGTCGACGCCACCCGTGGCGCTCGAGAAGCCCTCCCACCCCGCGGTGGTCACGAGCCCCCCGTAGTCGATGTTGTCCTTGATCACCACCGGCACGCCGTGGAGCGGCCCGCGGGGGCCCGACCCCGCGTACTCCAGGTCGAGCGCCGCCGCGGTCGCGAGGGCGTCCGGGTTCATCGATATGAATGCGTTGTAGTAGGGCTCGTATCGTGCGATCCGGTCGAGGAACGCGCGGGTCAGCTCCACCGCAGAGAAGCGTCCGGCCGCGTATCCGGCCAGCACATCCTCGGTCGTCAGCTCGACGACGTGGAGCTCCTGGGCTCGGGCCGGAGCGGCGGAGGGGGCCGACAGCGCGGCGACCAGCGCCGCGACTGCCGACCCCGCCACGATTCGGCTATGCGCCACCCGGGCCGCGCTCCGCGTCCGGGGTGAGCGCACCGTCCTGATCGTCCTGCTCCGACACCGGGCGGGTCCGGATGGTCGGGTACTCGATGCCGAGCTGCTCGAGGTACGTCTCGTACCTGGAGGCGTCGTAGTAGAAGGGGCGCATCTGCTCCCGCCACTGCGCCATAATCCCTTCGTTCAGCCAGATCGCCGGCTGATCGTATTCCGTGATGAAGGGGATGTATTCCTGCTCGGCCGTCTGCACGGTGTTGAAGTACTCCCAGGCCGCGTCGACCGTCTGACCGTCCAGGAAGAGGTCGAGAAGCGTCAGGGCCTGAACCTTGGCGCCCGCGACACCACCCTTGTGGGCGATGGGCGTCGCCATGGCGATGCCGTTGGCCCAGTTGTGGCCGGGCCCCCCACGCATGTTGGACGGAAAGCTCATGGTCACCGTCGGCATGTTCCACGACACGTCACCGATGTCGTCCGAACCGCCGCCGAGCGAGCGGGAAAGGTCGACCGGCCCGCCGAGCTCCCCGACCTCGGTTTCGAGCCCGCTGACCTCGACGCCCATCTCGGCCTGGAACGCCTCGGCGAAGCGGACGTCGTCCGCGCTCCACTCGGGCATGCCGACCCTCTGCATGTTGGCGTGGGTGACTTCCGCCACCGGCTTGCTGAAGTGGCGACCCCACGCCGAGCCGACCGTCATGATGGTATCGAGCGTGGTCCCGGTCATAAGCGCGGCGCCCTCCGCCATGAGAGCGGCCGCGTCGTACATCGCCTTCGTCTTCTCGTAATCGCGCTCGCGGAAGTAGAACCAAATCGTCGCACGCTGCGGGACGACGTTCGGCTGGTCACCTCCGTCGACGATGATGTAGTGCGAGCGCGCCGCGGGCTCGAGATGCTCACGCTTGAACTCCCACGCCTGGGCCATGAGCATGATCGCGTCGAGCGCGGAACGGCCGCGCCACGGGGATCCGGCGGAGTGCGCGGTCTCGCCGCTGAACTTGTACTGGACGGACCACAGCGCGTTGCCGCCGGCCTGACCCCAGCTGACGCCCAGCCCCGACCCGACGTGGGTGAAGAGGTTCACGTCTACGTCGTCGAAGACGCCGTCGCGCACGAAGTACGCCTTCGAGGCGACCTGCTCCTCGGCGACGCCCGGCCAGAGCATGAGCGTCCCATCGATGTTCTCGCGCTCCATGAGCTCCTTCACGGCGATCGCGGCGACGATGTTCACGGCCTGTCCCGAGTTGTGCCCTTCGCCGTGGCCGGGGGCGAGCCCGAGGATCGGATCCCGATAGGCGACGCCCGGCTTCTGATTGGACTGCGGGATGCCGTCGACGTCGGAACCGAGCGCGATAACCGGTTCGCCGGACCCGTTCGACCAGCGCGCGGTCCAGGCCGAAGGCATGCCGGCCACGCCCAGCTCGATGTCGAAGCCCTCGTCCTCCAGGAGGCCCGTCAGATAGCGCTGGGTCTCGAACTCCTGCATTCCGAGCTCACCGAACGAGAAGAGGTGATCGATGATCTCCTGCACCAGCTTCGAACGTGCCTCGACCATCTGGAGGGCTTCCTCCTTGAGGGATTCGAGGCGGGCATCGGCCTGGGCCGCAGCCGTGCCGGGAAGGAAGGTGAGAGCCATGGCGGAAGCCACGGCACCCAAGATTGCACGCCGCATTGAGTTTCTCCGAGTCGGCGGTGAATGACTGGCGCCACAATAAGTCGAGGTGACCCGCCGGTCGAGCCACCGCGCCCGTGAGCCCCTCATGCCTCAGTCGAGCGAAGGTCGCCGCAGGTGCCAGTCCGTGCGCTTCTGGAAGGCGTGGGCCACCTCGAGGATCCGGTCATCCGAGAAGAGAGCACCCAGCAGCGTCGTCGTGAGCGGCATCGTGGTCGGAGCGTCCGCCTCCGGGTCCCGCACTCCGAAGCCGTACTGGACCACGGCCGCAGGGTGTCCCGTCTGATTGGTTAGCCCGACGTGGCCCGACCCCGACACGAACATGTCGAAGCCCTCCATCGCCTCCTGCATCTCCTTCATGACGAGGAGCCGACGACGCTGGCTCTGGACGTACTCGAGCGCCCGCGTGTCACGACCGCGCCGAAAGCGGGTCCGCCGCCGCTCCTCCGCCGGATCGAGGCCTTCCTGCACCGGCTCGGGCTCGACTCCGTCGGGGGCCACGTGGAAGTCGAAGGCGGCCGACGACTCGACTCCGAGGGAGTTCGACCCACCCTGAGGTACGGGGTTCATCTCCCGGAGCTCCACGCCCATGTCGGCGAGCTGGGTGAGGAACTCCTCGGGCGCGTCCTCGTCGTACCCGATCCGGTACGCGCCGATGTCCGCCTCAGGATCGAAGCGGAACGGAGCCGTGAGCGACGCGGGATCGTTGTCGCTCGCTCCGTGGATCTCGTTGAAGACGAGCGCGCAGTCGAGGATATTCCGGCACATGGGGCCGGTCTTGTCCATGCTCCACGACAGGACCATGCCCCCGTGGCGGCTGACGCGACCGAAGGTCGGACGCAGCGCGCTCAGCCCGTTGCGCCGGGCGGGAGAGACGATCGAGCCCTGGGTCTCGGTTCCGATGGCGAACGCCACGGTGGCGGCCGCGGTCGCGGAGCCCGGCCCGGCCGAGGAGCCGCTCGACCCCTCCTCCGTGTTCCAGGGGTTGCGGGTACGACCCCGGAACCAGCCGTCTCCGGATGCGAACTCGCCCGTCGCGAGCTTCGCGATGAGCACGGCACCGGCGTCACGCAGGCGCACGACGACGTCGGCGTCGACGTTGATGATCTGGTCCTGGAAGTCCGCCGAGCCCCACGTGGTCCTCGTCCCGTCGACGGAGAAAAGATCCTTCACGCCGTACGGGATCCCGTGCAGGGGGCCGCGCCAGGTACCCGCCCGTAGGTCGGCGTCGGCCTGCTGGGCCTCCTCCATCGCCCGCCCTTCCAGGATCGACACCGCGCACAGGAGCACCGGGTCGTAGCGTTTCATGCGCTCCAGATAGATCTCGGTCAGCTCGACCGACGTGATGCGCCGCTCCCGGATGAGTGCGGCCAGGCGGTGCACGGGAAGGAACGCGATCTCCGTCGGATCGCCGGGAACGGCGCCTTCCCACGGCGTGATCGGCACCGGGTGACGCACAAACGGATCGATCCCCTCGTCGTGCCACTTCCGGTAGAGCGAGCCCGTGCCGCCCGGGTACGCCTGGTACACGAGCGCCGGATGCTCCCCGTTGCCGAGCGGTACGGGCGGCGGCCCCTCCTGCGACTGGGGCAGGATCGTCCGGGCGAGCTCCTCACGCCGGACCGGGTCCGGCTCGGCGGCGAGCAGCACTGCGGGCGACGCCGCTCCCGAGGCGACCGCCGCGGCCGCCGCCCGCAGGAAGTCGCGCCGCTCGAGCCTCCCGAGCGCGCGCAGAAGTGGCGCTTCGTTTCCAGACGTTTCCATGGGCACTCCTCCGGTGCGGGTTCGGCCGCAGAGGATGCCGGACGAGGGCGGAGTCGGCAAGCGGGGTGAGGGTAATCGGGCGCGGAGGCGGATCGCGCCGGCGCAGCGCTCGACCGGTACGGAGAGATCGATCTCCGGGAACCTCAACCGGGCCGCGACCCGCGGAGCGGGCGCTACAGGAAGAGGGTGGCCTCCACGACGAGCCCCGGCCCGAACGCGAGGGCCACGCAGGGCGCGGGCGCACCCGCGCTGTGCATCCGGTCGAGAATGAAGAGGATGGTCGGCGAGGACATGTTGCCGCATTCCGCCAACACGGCCCGGGCCGGGGCCGTCTCCTCCCGGGTCAGCCCCAGTGCCCGCTCCACCGCGCCCAGGATTCTCGGCCCTCCGGGGTGAACGGCCCACGAGGCCACGTCGTCGAGGCCCAGCCCCTGCCCCGCCAGCCACCCCTGGAGCCAGTCACGAAGGTGCGTCTCGATGAGCACCGGGACTTCGGCCGAGAGCGTCATGCGGAAACCGTGGTCGCCCACACGCCACGTCATCGCCTCGGCCGACCCGTCCATGAGCAGTGTCCCGGTGGCCGCGATGCGCCACGCGGGCGGTCCGGTGGCGACCCCGGAGGCACGCCCCACCAGCGCCGCCGCGCCGTCCGCGAAGAGCGCGTTGGCCACGAGCATCTCCGGGTCCCAGCCGTACGCAAAGTGCAGCGTGCAGAGCTCCACGGCGCATACGAGCGGAACGGCAGCAGCGTCGCCGTCCACGAACGACTTCGCGACCCGCAGTCCGTTGAGCGCCCCGTGGCAGCCCATGAAGCCGACGTTGGTGCGCTCGACCGAGCGCGGCAGCCCGAGCCCTTCGATGAGCGCCGCGTCCACGCCGGGCGAGACGAAGCCGGTGCAGGACACGGTCACCAGGTGCGTGACTTCGTTTCCGGAGATGCCCGCCCGCTCCAGCGCCCGGGCCGCCGCCGTCTGCGCCAGTGGAGGCGCGTGCCTCGCATACGCCCGCATCCGGGCCTCGGTGGCGGGGCCGCGATCCTCCTCGTGCGCGGCCGGTGGATAGAAGGACTGCCGAAGCTCCAGTGGTCCGTCGCAACGAGTGAGCAAGACGGACCGACGGGCTTCGATTCCCGAGCGCCGGTAGAGGGCACGCAGCGTTCGCGCACGGGCATCGTCGATGCGGCAAAAGCGCGCGTGCAGCTCGACCGCATCGGTCTGCGTGAGATGGTGCTCCGGCAGCGCCGTGCCGATTCCGGCGACGTGCATCGTCATGAGAAGCCGTGGGAGGGGACGGAGCCCGCCGCAACGAAGGGGGCGGCGAGCGACGGACGGCGGCGCAGCAGACGGACGGAGGTGTCCACGAGGGACGGACGCCGCAGTGCCCAGGAGACGGCCCGACAGAAGCGCTGGGCTGCAGCCGCCTGCGCCTCGTAAGCCCGGACCCAGGCCCGGCCGGCGTCGGCTCGCCCCACGAGCCACGACTCGACGAATGGGACGACGGCCAGACCGGATCCCATCGCCCACCCCATGCCCTCGCCGGTGAAGGGCTCTACGTATCCCGCGGCGTCTCCGACGCGGAAGATGCCCGGCCGCGCGGGAGGGGACCTCCGCCGGGTGAGCAGCGGCGTTCCCTTCCACCCGTGCAGAGGCGACGAAAGGTCGAAGGCCCCCGCCGCCGCGGCACCGCCGGACGCGCTCGACGCTCGAAGAATGTCCGTCACGACGTCGGCCGGGGAGCGACCGTGAAGCGCCGGCGCATCCACCGCGGCCGCCACCGTCAGTCGATCTCGCTCGTCACGGACGAATCCCGCGTACCCGGAGGGCGCCACCACCATGCGGAGGTCCCCCGCCCTGAGATCGGGAGGCGCGCCCTCGAAGACGGCGCCCAGTCCGACCCTCGACCGCACCGACACGTCGGGCGGCGGACCACACAGCCCGCCGGCCAGCCCCGTCGCGTCCACGAGCGCGCCCACGCGGACGCTCCCGTCCCACGCTCCCCGGAGCACCACCTCCAGGCCGCCTCCCCCGACGGGCTCGGCGAGCGACACCCGGCACCCCGCGCGGAACTCCACCCCCGCCGCCACCGCGGCCTCCACGAGCGCGGCGTCGAGCGACTCCCTCGAGAGCGCCCGATTGCCGCGGAGGGCCACCCTCGCCTGCCGTCCTCCGGAGACGAGCGTGAGGTGTGCGAGCGGAACGGCCTCAAGGATCCGGGGAATCGCGGAGAGGCCGGTGGCTTCGAGTGCCGCGCTCGCGCCGGGACCGAGACAGGCACCGCACACCTTCCACCGCGGGAAGGAGCTTCGGTCGGCGAGCAGGACCTTCGCCCCCCGACGGGCCAGTCCGCGCGCCGCGAGGCTACCCGCCGGGCCGGCGCCCGCGACCACCACGTCGAAGTCCAGGTCGCTCACGGACGCACCCACCGGAGCGCGAACCTCTGAGGCCAGACGGCCCGCACGGTGGCACCCCCAAGCCCTGCCTCGCGCACGATGGCCGTCATCTCCGGAATCGTGAAGGAAGCGCGCACGGAAAGGAGTCCGTCGTGGCGCGCGATCTCCGACGTCGTCAGCGTGTGGAGCCCCACCCACGCGAACACGTAACCGAGCCTCGTCCGACGCAGATCCTGCACGAGGATCCCGGACCCGGCGGCGGCGGCCGTGCGGCGCAGGAGCGAGACGACCTCGGCGCGGTCGAGATGATGCAGGAAGAGAGACGAAGTGACGAGGTCGTATCCTTCCGGGATGTCTTCGCGCAGGACGTCGAGCTCGAAGAAGCGCATGGACGAGCCCGCGGGCGCACGCCGCCGGGCCTCAGCGAGCGCCACCGGACTCACGTCGCATCCGTGGAGTTCGACCTGCGTGCGTGCCCCACGGGCGCGCCGGGCGACGTCGTGGAGGACGTCTCCGCCCCCGCACGCGAGGTCGAGTACGCGCACGGAACGCCCGAGCGTCTTTTCGAGGTTCGACACCTCGCGCCATACGCGTACCCCGGCCAGCGAGACCGCGTTGACGGCCCGCAGCGCGACCAGGGCATGGACGTGCCGGGCGGAGTCGAGTCCCGGATCGTCCATCAGCTCGGGGTGGCGGCGCCGCGCCTCGAGCCCCGAAGCGAACCTTCCGTCCCTCAGGAGCCGGCGACCTCGATGACCACGTGGTGGAGGAAGCGCACGAACTGCCCGACACCCTCCACCGAGACGCGCTCGTCGTTGCCGTGCGCGAGGGCTCCCTCGTCCCCCATCACCGAACCGATCCCGTACGTGAGCACCCCGGCCGCCCGCAGCTGGGCGGAGTCCGTCGCGCCGGTGAGCATGACGGGGACCGTGACACCACCCGGGAACACCGCCTTCTGGGCGTTCTCGAGCGCCCGGAACATCTCGGAGTCCATGGGCATGGGCGGGCTCACCGGCCGGCCGGGCCCGCTGGGCGGGATGACCTCGACGAGCGGATCGTCGATGACCCGCTCGATTTCGGAGACGAGCCAGGCGACATCCTCGTCGGGGAGCGCACGGATGTCGAGGCGCGCCGTCGCGTCGCCGGGGATCACGTTGCTGCGGAAACCTCCCTCGATGATGTTCGGGGAGATCGAGGTCCTGAGCGTCGAATTGGCGGTGAAGTCCGTAAGCCGCAGCTTCTCCTGGATCATCTCGGTGAGGTCGGGATCCTCGACGTTCCGGTAGAGAAAGGCGTGCTCGGGCGGAAGAACCTCGGCCATGCGCCGGAACCACTCGCGCGTCGTGTCGTTGAGCCGCATGGGCGGCTGCCAGGTACCGAGCTTGCCCACGGCCGCGCCGAGGTGGACGATCGGGTTGTCCGGCCTCGGCCGGGAGCCGTGCCCGGACGTTCCGCGCGCCACGAGCTGCATGCCGCGCCCCACCTTCTCGGTGGTGGCGACACCTACGACGTGCCGCCCGCCCTGGACCGTCGTGGAGCCCCCCTCGTTGAGCGCGAACTCGGCGTCGATCTCGTCGAAGTGCTCGCGGATCATGTACTCGATGCCGAAGCGCGGACTGCCCTCCTCTCCCGCGTTCGCCATGTAGATGACGTCCCGGTCGAGCTCCACGCCGGAGCGCTTGATCATGATGAAGACCTGCAGCGCGACGGCGGACATCCCCTTGTCGTCCTGGGCGCCGCGCCCCCAGACGTAGCCGTCCTTGACGATTCCCTCGAAGGCGTCGACCGACCACAGGTCGGGCTCCACGCCCACGACGTCGATGTGCCCCATCAGAAGGATGGGCCTCTTCGAGCCGTTACCCCGGATCCGGGCCACGAGGTTGCCGCGCCCGGCCTCCATCTCGTAGATGCGCGACTCGATCCCTTCCGCGGCCAACAGGTCGCGGACGTACTCCACGACCTTCGTCTCTCCACCGGTGGCCGGATCGCTGGAGTCGATGCGGATCATGCTCCGCAGGATCTCGACCGCCTCGTCCCGCGCCCGGTCCCAGTTCTGGCCCGCCGCGGGAGCGGCCGTGAGGGCGAAGACGGCGACCGCGACCGCGGCCGCCCGGCGGCGGGAGGGTCTCACGCGCCACCACCCGGATGGGCGCCGCCGTCACGATCCTGCTCGCTGACCGGCCGCGTGCGCACGGTCGGATACTCGATGCCGAGCTGCTCGAGGTACGTGTCGTACCGGTCGGGATCGTAGTAGAACGGGCGCATCTGCTCGCGCCACTGCTGCATGATGTCGGCGTTGAGCCAGATGGCGGGCCTGTCGTCCGGCGTGATGAACGGCGTGTAGGTCGTCTCGGCCGTCTGGACGTCGTTGAAGTAGTCCCAGGCCGCGTCGACGGTCTCGCCGTCGAGGAAGAGGTCGAGGAGGGTCAGCGCCTGGACCTTGGCGCCAGCGAGCGAGCCCTTGTGGGCAATCGGCGTCGCCATGGCGATCCCGTTCGCCCAGTTGTGTCCCGGCCCACCCGGCATGTTGGCCGGAAAGCGCAGCGTGACGGTGGGCATGTTCCACGAGACGTCACCGATGTCGTCGGAGCCGCCGCCCAGCGACCGTGAGAGGTCGACCGGGCCCTCGAGCTCGTCGATTTCCGTGGGCATGCCCCGCTCCTCTTGCCCGAGCTCGCGCTGGAGCCCGTTGGCCAGAGTGTGGTCGTCCTCGGTCCAGTCGGGCAGCCCCACCCGCTGAACGTTGCCGTACGTCACCTCGGCGACCGGCTTGTTGAAGTGACGGCTCCACGCGGAGCCCACGGTCATGATCGTGTCGATCTGCGTCCCGGTCATGAGCGCCGCACCCTGCGCCATCAGCCTTGCCGCGTCGTACATCTCCACCACGTGCTCGTAGTCCACCTCGCGGAAGTAGAACCAGATGGTCGCCGTCTGCGGCACCACGTTCGGCTGGTCGCCCCCGTCGACGATGATGTAGTGCGAGCGCTGCGGCGGGCGCAGGTGCTCGCGCTTGAACTCCCAGGCCTGGGCCATGAGCATCACCGCGTCGAGCGCCGAGCGTCCCCGCCACGGCGAGCCCGCGGAGTGGGCCGTCTCCCCCGTGAAGCGGAACTGCGCGGAGACGAGCGCGTTTCCGCCGCCCTGTCCCCACGACACGTTGAAGTTGGAGCTCACGTGCGTGAACAGGTTCACGTCGACCCCGTCGAACACGCCGTCGCGCACGAAGAACGCCTTGGAGCCAAGCTGCTCCTCCGCGATGCCCGGCCAGATGAGCAGCGTGCCGTCGATGTTCTCGCGCTCCATCAGCTCCTTCACGTTGAGCGCGGCCACGATGTTCACGGCCTGCCCGGAGTTGTGGCCCTCCCCGTGACCCGGAGCCATGGAGAGGATCGCCTCGCGATAGCCGACGCCCGGCTTCTGGTTGGACTGCGGGATGCCGTCGACGTCGGACCCGAGCGCGATGACCGGACGCCCGGTCCCGTTGGACCAGCGGGCGGTCCACGCGCTCGGCATGCCTGCCACACCGAGCTCGATCTCGAAGCCCGCGTCCTCGAGCAGGCCCGTCAGGTAGCGCTGCGTCTCGAACTCCTGAAAGCCGAGCTCGCCGAAGCTGAAGAGCATGTCGACGATCTCCTGAACCTGCTTCGCGTCGGCTTCGACCATCCGAAGGGCCTCGTCCTTGAGGGCGTCGAGGCGCGGGTCGGCCTGCGCGCGCGCAGGAACAGCGTGGGCGAGGCCCGCGGCGAGGGCCGCGAGGGCAAGGACGGTGCGTCGCATGATACGTCTCCGGGGCACGTGCGGGCTGCTGCGGGGTGGCGAGCGTGCGGCCACCCGATCGGGAGGCGTCAGGATGCGGGGACGCGGCGCGGCCGGCAAGGCGAAGACGTGCGTTGCCCCGGGAAGCGCCCGGTCACGGCGCGGTCACCCGCCCCGTCTTCGCTCCCGCTCGACCCAGCTCTCTCCCTCGGTGATCCAGGGCGCTGCGGGCTCACCCTTCAGCCAGTGCCCGAACCACTGGAGGATCCGCCGGTGGTAGTCGACCTGCTGCGTCCGTTCCGTGAGACCGTGATCGGCGTCGGGGTAGACGAGGAGCACGACCTCCTTTCCGGCCCGGCGCGCGTAGTTGTAGAACTCGAGCCCCTGGTAGAAGTCGACCACGCCGTCGGCGTCGCCGTGCATGAGCAGCATCGGCGTCTCCAGATCCGCGATGAAGTTTGCCGGCGAGCTCTCGAGATGTCCCTCCATGTCGTCCCAGTACGGCGCGGCCATCCGCGCCTGGCCGGTTTCCCAGTGGCCGGTCTCGGGGAGACCGCCGTTCCAGTGCACGGCGCCCATGAAGCTCAGGAAGTTCGTGATGGCCGCACCGGCCACGGACGCCGCGAAGCGGTCGGTCCGTGTCGGCAGGTAGGTGGCCTGGTATCCCCCCCAGGAGTGGCCGATCAGGCCCATGCGTTCCGGATCCACGTGCCCGGTGGCGACCGCGGCATCGAGGGCGTGGTCGACGGCGTCGAGGGCGGACGGCCCGGGTCGGCCCGGCTCGTAGACGATGTCGGGCATCAGCACGAAGTACCCCTGCTGCGACCAGACCTGGTAGCTGTAATAGTCCCTCTCGCTGGGCGGGTCATATGCGTGGAGCCCGTCGGAGAGCCGCTCGTACTGATAGAGGATCAGCGGGTAGCGGCGGCCCTCCTCGAAGCCAGCGGGATAGACGAGGATCGCCTGGAGATCGTGACCGGCGTCCGTCGTGTAGTCGAGGAGCTCGGTGCGCCCCCAGGCGAAGTCCGACTGGAAGGGGTTGGTCTCGGTCACCTGGTGGGGGTCGCGGAGCCCGTCGCCGGACACGAAGACGTCCGGCGAGTCGTCCCAGCGTTCCGACCGGAAGGCGTAACGATCGGCGTCGCGGGCCCGCGCGAGCCCGGCCACCCGCGCATCCTCCATCCGAAGAACCTCGACGCCACCGGCGCTCACGCCACGCGCGTAGCCCGAAGCCTTCGTGGTCAGGTCACGAACGGCGTACCAGACCGGCGCGTCCGGCCGGAGCGGATCCACGCCGGATCGGAAGCCGCCTTCGGCCTCCGGGTCGGTCACGCGGTACTCCCGCCCCGTTTCCGCCCCGTCGGTCAGCCGTGTCAGCGCTCCGGTCCGGACATCGGCACGCCAGACGTCGTTGCGGTCGTAGACGAGCGCCGCGGAGCCGTCGTCGAGCCACGCGCCGAAGCCCCACGACGGACGCGGACCGGGGTAGTCGTAGTCTTTCAGCGGCTGCGTGAAGCTTCGACCCTCGCCCACGACCGTTGCGTCGAGCGTCGCGAGGTCGACGAACGACCAACGGTCTTCATGGTACAGCATCAGGACGGCGAGATCGGCGTGCGAGGTCAGACCGAAGTCGAGGCGCTCCCCGATCAGGGCGCGGGCACCGGTGGCGACGTCGACCCTGTACCAGTCGGCGGCGCGCGAACCGAAGCGCCGCTCGAACAGGTACGGGCCGTAGTCCGGGACGACGCCCCACGCGCCACCCGCGACCACCGTCACGGGCTCGTCCAGGTCGTCGCCCAGCAGGACGAAGCGGCCGTCGTCGGAATGCCAGGCCGCGAGCATCGTCTGCCGGGCGATGCGCCCCGCGCCGTATTCCTGGGCGCGCAGGACCTGGTCGTCGTTCCAGTGCCACACCTGGACGTCGGCGGGCTCAACGTCGTCCGAGGCCTCGGAATTCCCCGCGTCGTCCTCCTCGCCTGCCTCCAGCTCGTCCGTATCGTCCCCGTCTCCGGCTTCCGGGCGGGGCTCCCATGGCCGCACGCCAACGAAGAGCGTGCGCCCGTCCTGGGAGAACGAGATGCCGGAAAAGGGCGTGATGCGGACGTCCCGCCCCAGCGCCGGGTGCTCCAGCGCGGCAAGGACCGTGGGGCCACCCGCCCGCACGTCGTTCCACACGAGCACGTCGTGCGAGGCTTCACGCCGGTCCTCGTTCTCGAACGACCGCATCACGGCGAGCTGGGCCGAGTCGTCTCGCCACGCGAGCGCGACGTACTGCGCGTCGCCCGATTCCAGCGTGCGCAAAGTCCCCGCGTCGGGGTCGAACAGGACCACACCGTTGGACGTGCCCCACGCCGTGCGCAGCGTCGCCGCCAGCAGTGAGCCCTCGTCCTGCCAGGCGAAGGAGGAGACGTTGCCGATCACGGTCTGGGCTCCGGACGCCGGGTCCATGACGACCAGGTCGCCGCCGACCGAGTCGGAGGGCGCGACCGCGTGCGCAGCGAGCCACCGACCGTCGTCGCGGAAGGCGAAGCCGGTCACGTCGAAGAGCACCGTATCCCGCGAAGCCCCGAGCTCGACGAGCCCCAGCCGATCGGCCACTGGCTCGTCGGCCGCTTCGCGCGCCTCGGGGTGAACGCCTTTCCGGTACGCCATGAAGCGCCCGTCCGCGCCGAAGGCAGGTGCCGTACCGAACTCCATCACGAGCACGTCGCCGTCGCCGTCGGACCGTCGGAGGCGGAGCTCGGACGTGTCGTCCATGCGGGTGATCGCCGCGACGAGCCAGCGACCGGAGGGGTCGAGCTCGAAGGCGCCGAGGCGCTCCCATCGACCGTAATCCCCGGGGGTGAGCGTCGAGAGCTGCGCGCTCGCCGTCTGCGCAGCCAGGAGCCCGCCGGCCGCCAGCGCCGCCAGGGTGCCGAGCCGTCGAGACACCGGTCGCCGCGTGATCCTGTCCATCGTATTCCTCGTCTCCTCGTGTTTCCACCGAGCAACGCCTGAGGGTGCAAGGTACCCAACGGCGTTGCCGTCCGCCGCTGCCCCGCGACATGTTGCGCGGCTGACCCGAACCGGAGAAACCATGGATCGCCCCTGGAGCCTGCCCGTACTCGTGACGGCCGCCGTCGTGGCGGCAAGCTGCGGCCCGTCCTCTACCGACGACGGCGCCGACTGGCCCCACTACGCCCGGGACCTGGCCGCCACGAAGTACTCTCCCCTCGCGCAGATCGACGCGGGCAACGTGGGCGAACTCGAGATCGCCTGGACGTGGGAGTCGGCCGACTACCGGCTCACCGGCGAGCACGAGGGAGCGCCGGTGAACCCGAATTACCAGGCGACACCCGTCAAGATCGGCGACCGGCTCTACACGTCGACGAACCTCGGGCAGGCCGCGGCGCTCGACCCCTCGACGGGCCGGGAAATCTGGCGGTACGATCCGTACGCGTCCGGGCTGCGCGACACGCCGTCCGGCCGCGCGAACCGGGGCGTCGCCTACTGGTCGGACGGAAGCCGGGAGCGGATCCTTCTCGGATCGGGACGATTTCTCGTCTCCATCGATG
>Ga0222714_10003339_pt1 | contig 16451 bp, 11 predicted proteins | sample C33_3DmetaG_FD_165048 | JGI IMG/M metagenome (GOLD analysis project Ga0222714, IMG submission 165048) | Estuarine water microbial communities from San Francisco Bay, California, United States - C33_3D | ecosystem: Environmental > Aquatic > Marine > Unclassified | place: USA: California...
GGTGACAACGTGAAGATGGAAGTGACGTTGATTGCCCCAATCGCGATGGACGAAGGTCTACGATTTGCGATCCGTGAAGGCGGCCGCACAGTAGGCGCGGGTGTTGTAGCGAAGATATTCGAATAAGCCTTAACCGATATTTGCTGAGCCGAGACCTCCGCTAGGGTGTCTCGGCTTAGTCGTCTCTATAGAGTTTAGGATAGGGAAAAGAAAAGAGTTAAGGAAAGAGTCTAGGCCAGTAGCTCAATTGGCAGAGCAGCGGTCTCCAAAACCGCAGGTTGGGGGTTCGATTCCCTCCTGGCCTGCCACATTCACGCTGCGTTAGTTGCAGCGGATGGCGGGATTAACGCATCGGCTTCTTGCTGATGACGGACGAGCTTAGTTGGAGCCGGTGAATTACCGGTCGAGCTCTCCAAAATAAGAGAATAAGCGAGCACTATGTCAGAGAAAATTGAAGGCGCGAGCACAAAGCTAGACAGTCTTAAGTGGCTCGTTGTAGTGGCTATTACTGTCGCTGCGATTTACGCAAATTCTTATTTCGCGGCGGAGTCGCTGCTAGTCCGAGTGATTGGATTGATTGTCGCTGCAGGTATCGCTGGCTGGATCGCCATCCAAACCGTTCGGGGGAGATCGTTCCTCGAGCTCTGCCTCGAAGCGAGAACCGAGATACGTAAGGTGGTATGGCCAACTCGGCAAGAGACTACTCAGACTACGATTGTAGTGCTGGTTGTTATCTTCATTGTCGCCATCATTCTGTGGCTACTTGACTGGGCGCTCAACAGCGCCGTGTCATCGATAATCGGATAGGGGCAATAATGGCTAAGCGTTGGTATGTAGTTCACGCCTTCTCCGGATACGAGAAGAAAGTGATGCTCTCTCTTAAAGAGCGTATTGCCTTGCAGGGTATGGAAGATCTCTTCGATGAGGTCCTCGTGCCCACCGAGGAAGTCGTAGAAATGCGCGCGGGACAGAAGCGCAAGAGCGAGCGGAAATTCTTCCCAGGTTACGTGTTGGTTCACATGGAACTAAACGATGATACGTGGCATCTGGTTAAGAACACGCCGCGCGTAATGGGCTTTATTGGCGGCACGGCTGATCGCCCCGCGCCCATTACGTCGAAAGAGGCAGACAAAATTCTGCAGCGGATGGAAGCAAGTGAAGACACGCCTGCACACAAAACTGTCTATGAGCCTGGCGAAATGGTGCGCGTGACAGACGGTCCTTTCAACGATTTCACAGGGACTGTAGAAGAAGTTAATTACGATAAAAATAGGCTGCGTGTTGCAGTGCTTATTTTTGGTCGATCTACACCAGTCGAATTGGAATTTGGGCAGGTAGAGAAGAGCTAGTCTTAGGCTCTGGTCTGGCCTGCGCAGTTAGCGAGGGCGGGGCCAAAAGGTAAGCACGCATTTTTCGGGCGCAAGCGCGAAGTTAGGAGGTCAGAAGGTGTCGCCTAGATGCCCTCGACCATTAAAGACGAGCTCTAAGTTGTTTAGAGTACGCAGGGGAGTTAGCAGGGTTTCGTTCGACAAAACCCCGAGTTAACGTCTGCACCCAAGGAGAGTAACATGGCTAAGAAAGTACTAGCTTACATCAAGCTACAAGTCGGGGCTGGTAAAGCCAACCCTAGTCCACCTGTCGGACCTGCGCTAGGTCAGCACGGTGTTAACATCATGGAATTCTGTAAGGCGTTCAATGCTGCGACACAGAGCATGGAAGCGGGCTTACCAATCCCAGTAGTGATCACGGTCTATTCGGATCGTAGCTTCACTTACATCATGAAAACTCCACCTGCCTCGGTTCTTCTGCGAAAGATCGTTGGCATCGCGAAAGGCAGTGGTCGTCCAAACACAGAAAAGGTTGGCACAGTGACCCGTGCTCAGCTCGAGGAAGTGGCGACACAAAAAATGCCTGATTTAACTGCGGCTGATATGGACGCAGCGGTGCGTACATTGGCGGGCAGCGCACGTAGCGCCGGCCTCAACGTCGAGGGAGTTGTGTAACATGGCTAAATTAAGCAAAAAGAAAAAAGCTCTCGCGGCGAAGATCGAGCCAGGCAAAGCGTATTCAGTTGCCGATGCGGTTGCGATTTTAGCGGAATTTGCGACGGGCAAATTTAAAGAGTCATTAGACGTCTCAGTTAATCTCGGCATCGACGCGCGTAAGTCAGATCAAGCTGTTCGCGGCTCTACGGTCTTACCAGCGGGTACCGGTAAAGAAGTCCGTGTCGCTGTATTCGCCCAGGGCGAAAATGCGGAAAAGGCTAAGGCAGCCGGCGCAGACGTCGTTGGATTCGACGATCTTGCCGAAAGTATTCAGGCAGGTAACCTCGATTTTGACGTGGTTATTGCCACGCCAGACGCCATGCGCGTTGTTGGAAAGCTCGGTACCGTCCTAGGCCCGCGCGGTTTAATGCCTAACCCTAAGGTCGGCACGGTAACGCCAGACGTCGAGACTGCGGTCAAAAACGCGAAGGGCGGCCAAGTGCGCTACCGTACTGATAAAAATGGCATCATCCATGGCGGAATCGGCAAGGTCGACTTCGATGTTGCGGCTGTAACGGCCAACCTCGAAGCGCTTCTGCAGGACCTCAAAAAGGTCAAGCCAGCCTCAGCCAAGGGTGTCTATATTCGCAAAGTAACGTTGTCATCGACTATGGGCCCCGGCCTTCAGATCGATCACTCGTCGCTCGCAATCTAAAGAATTCGCAGGCTGATGCAGAGCATCAGCCGCAGCGCCGCTGAAGCTAGTCCTGTTCAGCGACAGACTTTGGGGTTTTGTCAGTTCTCTGACAGGGCCGTCAAAGACCGTAGGTGAAGCATGATTCTGCCGATAGGCAGACATCGGCCTCTTAATTTCCTACGCAGATGGTGAAACCCGACTTGAGCTCTAGCCTGCTTTGCAGCGCTGAGTTCAGGTTCTACTCACCGAACGAAAGAGGGCAGTGGTTTAGAGTTTTATACTCTCTCTACTGTTTTCGTCCAAAGCTCAAAAGAGCTTAAGGATTACTTGTCACGAAATCGCGGGCTATTTTTTTACGGGGCTTATTCCTTGCAAAAAAGGCCAACGACGACTGAAGGTGATCACAACAATATGGAGTTGAGATAGTGGCTATTAGATTGGAAGACAAGAAACAAATCGTTTCCGAAGTCAATCAAGCTGCTAGCAGTGCTTTGTCTGCAGTTCTCGCGGATTACCGCGGTGTGACTGTAAGTCAGATGACTGCGCTTCGTAAGAATGCACGAGACAATAATGTCTACCTACGTGTTGTGCGCAACACGCTGCTTAAAAAAGCGGTAGAGGCGACAGATTTCGAGTGTATTCGAGAAGTGCTAGTTGGACCGACCATTCTCGCGTTTTCACAAGACGATCCCGGCGCCGCTGCGCGTGTGCTAAAGGATTTTGCGAAAGAGAATGCTAAGTTCGAAATCAGAGCATTGTCTGTTGGTGGCAAGTTATTAGACGCAAGTCAGATCGATGTGTTGGCAAAGTTGCCGACTCACGATCAGGCACTGTCTATACTTATGAGCGTGATGTTAGCGCCTGTAACGAAGCTTGCGAGAACCATGAAAGAGGTTCCCTCGAAGGTAACGCGTGGCGTTGCTGCAGTTCGAGACCAGAAGCAGGAAGCAGCCTAGTTTTTTCGTTGTTTAGGCAACGAGACACAAAATTTATTTTAATTATTTTATTAGGAGATAAGAGTCATGGCTCTATCTAAAGAAGACGTATTAGAAGCAATCGCCGAAATGTCGGTAATGGACGTTGTTCAGCTAGTTGAAGCAATGGAAGAGAAGTTTGGCGTATCTGCAGCTGCCGCTGTAGCCGCTGCCCCTGTTGCCGCCGCCGGTGAAGCTGTTGCTGCTGAAGAGCAAACAGAGTTCGACATCATTCTGACTAGCGCAGGCGAAAAGAAAGTAAACGTCATTAAAGCAGTTCGTGGCATCACAGGTCTTGGTCTGAAAGAAGCTAAAGATCTTGTTGACGGCGCGCCTTCAACACTGAAGGAAGCTGCACCTAAGGGCGAAGCTGAAGAAGCTAAGAAAGCTCTCGAAGAGGCTGGCGCCACAGTTGAGCTTAAGTAAACTGCTTAAGCTTAAAACCGATGCTCACCGGATGCAGATTTCTGCATCCGGTGTTCGTCGTTGTAAGACTTCTACACCCTCAGTACCTCACTAGTACGCAACGCTAGGAACACAGCAATGGCCTATTCGTATACAGAGAAAAAACGAATCCGTAAGAACTTCGGCAAACTGCCAAGTGCTATGGATATACCGTACCTCTTATCTATACAAGTCGATTCCTATAGACAGTTTACACAGTTAGACAGCCCTCTCGATGCGCGCAAAGACCAAGGTCTTCATGCTGCGTTTAAGTCCGTTTTCCCGATCGTCAGCTATTCGGGCAAAGCTGTACTCGAGTATGTGAGCTACGAGCTTGGTAAGCCGGTATTCGACGTGAAAGAGTGTCAATTGCGCGGTTCTACCTATTCGGTGTCCTTAAGAGTGAAAGTAAGGTTGATCCTTTATGATAAGGAATCGACTACTCAGACCATCAAGGATATCAAAGAGCAAGAAGTCTATATGGGCGAAATCCCATTGATGACCGATTCTGGAACATTCGTCATTAACGGCACCGAGCGCGTAGTTGTCTCTCAGTTGCATCGTTCTCCTGGCGTGTTCTTTGATCACGATCGCGGCAAGACGCACAGCTCGGGCAAATTGCTCTACTCTGCGCGCGTGATTCCTTACCGTGGGTCATGGCTAGACTTTGAGTTTGACCCGAAGGACATGGTCTACGTTCGTATCGACCGTCGTCGTAAGTTGCCGGCGACAGTGCTCATGCGTGCGCTAGGTTATTCCTCGCAGGAAATCCTCGAGGCTTTCTACGAGAACAATACCTTTAAGATTATCAAAGGCAAGGAGCCAAGCTTCTCGCTTCAACTCATCCCTGCGCGTCTGCGTGGCGAAGTGCTTAACTTCCATATCACTGACAAGAAGGGAGCTGTCATCGTTGAGAACGGCCGACGTATTACGAGTCGCCACGTTCGTCAGATGGAAACAGCAAAGCTTAAAGATCTCATCGTTACCGAGGACTTCCTTGTGGGCGAAGCGCTTGCGGCTGACGTTGTGAATCAAGAAACTGGGGAAATAATATTCCCATGTAACGCCGAGATCACACGCGATATGCTCGCGGAATTGGTCGAGCAGGGTGTTACGGAATTCCAAACTATTTACACGAACGACCTGGACTGTGGTCCATTCGTATCGGACACGCTGCGTATCGATAACACCACCTCTAAGTTGGAGGCGATGGTGGAAATCTATCGCATGATGCGTCCGGGCGAGCCACCGACAAAAGAGTCGGCGGAAAACCTGTTCGCAAACCTATTCTTCTCACCTGAGCGCTACGATCTTTCGGCTGTTGGCCGGATGAAGTTTAACCGTCGCCTAGGCCGTCAGGAGACAGAAGGGTCTGCGGTGCTTGACCAAGACGATATCGTCGACGTGCTCAAAACACTCGTGGGTATCCGCAATGGTTTCGGCTCTGTAGATGACATCGATCACCTCGGTAACCGCCGCATTCGCTCCGTCGGCGAGATGGCGGAGAATCAGTTCCGCGTTGGTCTGGTCCGCGTAGAACGCGCTGTGAAAGAGCGTCTAAGCATGGCCGACTCTGAAGGTCTCATGCCGCAGGATATGATCAACGCAAAGCCCGTTGCTGCGGCCATCAAAGAGTTCTTCGGTTCGAGCCAGCTTTCTCAGTTTATGGATCAGAACAATCCATTGTCTGAGGTCACGCACAAGCGCCGCGTTTCGGCTCTCGGTCCGGGTGGTCTGACCCGCGAGCGCGCAGGTTTCGAAGTGCGCGACGTCCACCCGACTCACTACGGACGTGTTTGCCCGATCGAGACGCCAGAGGGACCAAATATCGGTCTTATCAACTCGCTCGCGACTTACGCGCGTACGAATCACTATGGCTTCCTCGAAAGCCCTTATCGTAAAGTCGTTAAGAATAAAGTGACAGATGAGATCGATTATCTGTCTGCGATCGACGAAAGCGATTTCGTTATTGCGCAAGCAAGCGCGCCTCTTGATAAAAAAGGCGGCTTTGTCGATACGCTGGTAACAGTTCGCTACAAGGGTGAGACTACGCTCAAGCCACGCGAAGAAGTTGACTACATGGACGTTGCGCCTCAACAGATGGTATCTGTTGCAGCCGCGTTGATTCCGTTCCTCGAGCACGATGACGCGAACCGCGCATTGATGGGTTCGAACATGCAGCGCCAGGCTGTGCCTACGCTTAAGACTGAGAAGCCGCTCGTCGGCACCGGCATGGAGCGCAATGTCGCCGCCGACTCAGGTGTGTGTGAGGTAGCCTTCCGCGGTGGCGTGATCGAAAGTGTCGATGGCGCCCGCATAATTGTGCGTGTTAACGACGAGGAAACTGACGCGGGCGAAGCAGGTGTAGACATCTATAACCTGACTAAATACACCCGCTCAAACCAGAACACGTGTATTAGCCAAAAACCACTCGTTAAAGAAGGCGATATCGTGTCTCGCGGGGATATTCTCGCCGACGGTCCTTCGATCGACATGGGTGAGCTCGCGCTCGGCCAGAATATGCGCATCGCGTTTATGCCTTGGAACGGCTACAACTTCGAAGACTCGATCCTTATTTCGGAACGAGTAGTCAAAGAAGACCGATTCACGACTATTCACATTCAGGAGCTAACCTGTGTCGCTCGCGATACTAAATTGGGTGCTGAAGAAATCACGGCAGATATTCCGAATGTGGGCGAGGGTGCTTTAAGTAAACTCGACGAGTCGGGAATCGTCTACATCGGCGCTGAAGTTAGTGCGGGCGACATATTGGTCGGCAAGGTAACTCCCAAAGGCGAGACGCAGCTCACGCCCGAAGAGAAACTCCTGCGTGCGATATTCGGTGAGAAGGCATCGGACGTAAAAGATACGTCACAGCGCGTCCCGACGAGCGTTACCGGTACAGTGATCGATGTGCAGGTGTTCACGCGAGACGGGCTCGAGAAAGACAAGCGCGCGATAGAGATCGAAGAATCGCAGCTGAAAAAAGTACGTAAAGATATCGAAGACGAGTTCCGCATTGTTCAGGGCGCCACCTACGAGCGCCTTGAAAAGGCATTGCTGAATAAAGTCGTTGCCGGTGGCCCCAAGCTCAAGAAGGGGCAGAAAGTCACGGCTGCTTATCTAGCGGATCTTCCGCGTGAAGACTGGTTCAAGCTTCGACTATCCGATGACGCGCTCAACAAGCAGTTAGAGCGTGCCGAGGAGCAACTCAAAGAGCGTCGCGCCGAGTTAGACGCGCGCTACGAGGATAAGCGCGGCAAGCTAACGCAGGGCGATGATCTCGCACCTGGCGTACTCAAGATCGTTAAGGTTTACCTCGCGATCAAGCGTCGCATTCAGCCGGGCGACAAGATGGCTGGTCGTCATGGTAACAAAGGTGTGATCTCAGTGATCATGCCCGTTGAGGATATGCCTTACGATGAAAGCGGTGAGCCGGTAGATATCGTGCTCAATCCGCTAGGTGTTCCGTCACGCATGAATGTGGGTCAGATTCTCGAGACTCACCTCGGTGCGGCAGCTAAGGGACTCGGCAACCGCATTGGCGAGATGCTCGACTCACAGAAAAAGGCCGCTGACGTTCGCAAGCTATTGACCGAGGTTTACAACAAAATCGGCGACAAGCAAGAGGACCTCAAGAGCTTTAGCGATGACGAGATTCTCGAGCTTGCGAACAACCTCCGCGCTGGTGTGCCAATGGCGACACCTGTGTTCGATGGTGCAGCAGAGACCGAGATTAAAGGCATGCTTGAGCTTGCGGGTATCGACGAGAGTGGTCAGGTTACTCTGCGCGACGGTCGCACAGGTGAAGAGTTCGATCGCAAAGTCACCGTCGGCATTATGTACATGCTTAAGCTCAATCACTTGGTCGATGACAAGATGCACGCGCGTTCGACAGGTAGTTACAGCCTCGTTACGCAGCAACCGCTTGGTGGTAAGGCTCAGTTCGGCGGCCAGCGCTTCGGAGAGATGGAAGTGTGGGCGCTCGAAGCCTACGGCGCCGCCTATACGCTGCAAGAGATGCTAACCGTGAAGTCTGACGACGTTGCGGGCCGTACTAAGATGTATAAAAACATTGTCGACGGCGATCATCGTATGGAGCCTGGTATGCCTGAGTCGTTTAACGTTCTCTTGAAAGAGATTCGGTCTCTTGCAATCGACATGGAGTTGGATGTCAGCAAATAAGCTGACGTTCATGTCGGTTCGTTAAGCGAGCTAAAACGCAAGAATTAGTGAATATTAAAGCCGTGGCGCGTAACCCGCGTCAGGTGGAGGATCTAGAATGAAAGACCTACTAGGGTTGTTGAAGTCTCAGTCACCATCGGATGAATTTGACTCCATTCGCATCGGTCTCGCGTCTCCGGAGATGATCAGAGCGTGGTCATTCGGCGAAGTGAAAAAGCCAGAGACAATTAACTATAGGACATTCAAGCCTGAGCGCGATGGTTTGTTCTGCGCCAAAATTTTCGGTCCGACAAAAGACTACGAGTGTCTGTGCGGTAAGTACAAGCGACTTAAGCATCGCGGCGTCATTTGCGAAAAATGCGGCGTCGAAGTAGCACTTTCGAAGGTTCGCCGTGACCGTATGGGACACATCGAACTGGCAAGTCCTGTTGCACACATTTGGTTCCTCAAATCCTTGCCTTCGCGCATAGGCTTGCTCCTCGATATGACGCTTCGCGACATCGAGCGCATCCTTTATTTTGAGTCTTTTGTTGTGACCGATCCCGGCATGACGAATCTCGAAAAAGGGCAGCTGCTTAACGACGAGCAGTACTTCGAAGCGATGGAAGAGTTCAGCGACGAATTCGACGCCAAGATGGGCGCCGAGGCAATCCAAGCGCTGATGAAAGACCTCGAAGTCGACGCCGAAGTTGCGCGTCTTCGTGAGGAGATTCCAGCGACAAATTCTGAGACCAAACTCAAGAAACTATCGAAGCGCCTTAAGCTTCTCGAAGCATTCGCGGAGTCTGGTAACAAGCCCGAGTGGATGGTGATGAATGTTCTGCCGGTTCTGCCGCCAGACCTGCGTCCTCTCGTGCCTCTCGATGGCGGTCGATTTGCGACCTCTGACCTTAACGACCTTTATCGCCGCGTGATTAACCGCAACAACCGCCTCAAGCGCCTGCTTGATCTCAACGCGCCTGACATCATCGTGCGAAATGAGAAGCGCATGCTGCAAGAAGCGGTAGATGCTCTGCTCGACAACGGCCGCCGCGGACGCGCGATTACGGGCTCTAACAAGCGTCCTCTCAAATCGCTCGCCGATATGATTAAAGGCAAGCAGGGTCGCTTCCGTCAGAACTTGCTCGGCAAGCGAGTAGATTATTCGGGCCGCTCGGTTATTGTGGTCGGACCTACGCTGCGTTTGCACCAGTGCGGACTGCCTAAGAAAATGGCACTCGAACTCTTCAAGCCGTTTATTTTCGGTAAGCTGGAGCGTCGTGGGCTCGCCACAACGATTAAGGCCGCCAAGAAAATGGTAGAGCGCGAAACCGCAGAGGTGTGGGATATCCTCGCTGAAGTCATTCGCGAGCACCCAGTCCTGTTAAACCGTGCACCGACGCTTCATCGCCTTGGTATTCAGGCGTTTGAGCCAGTATTAATCGAGGGTAAAGCGATTCAGTTGCATCCTCTCGTTTGTGCGGCCTACAACGCGGACTTCGACGGCGACCAAATGGCGGTTCACGTTCCGTTGACGCTCGAAGCGCAGCTCGAAGCGCGCACGCTAATGATGTCGACAAATAACATTCTCGCGCCGGCGAACGGTGAGCCAATCATCGTTCCTTCGCAAGACGTAGTGTTGGGTCTTTATTACATGACTCGTTCGCGCGTCAACGCAAAGGGCGAGGGCATGACATTCGCTGATGCGAAAGAAGTGCAGCGTGCATACGATTCTGGAAACGTCCACCTGCAGGCGCGCATTAAAGCTCGCATAACTGATTATGAGAAGAACGAAGACGGCGAGTTCGTGGCTACAACCGCGATTGTCGACACGACTGTGGGTCGCGTTTTGCTATCCAACATTGTGCCTAAGGGTCTCCCGTTCTCGATGGTCAACCAGAAGATGGCTAAGAAGCAAATCTCTGGAATATTGAACGCTTGTTATCGAAATGTAGGCCTGAAAGAGACGGTTATCTTCGCGGATCAACTAATGTACACAGGCTATAAGTATTCGACTCGCTCGGGCTCGTCTATCGGCGTTAACGACTTTGTTATCCCTGATGAGAAGGCGGCGATCATCGGCCAGGCGAATAACGAAGTCGAAGAAATTGAGAATCAGTTTGCCTCGGGCCTTGTTACGCAAGGAGAGAAATACAACAAAGTTATCGATATCTGGTCACGCGCAAACGACGTCGTTGCCAAGTCAATGATGGAAGGCCTCTCCACGGAATCCGTGATCAACAAGGACGGCGAAGAAGAGCAGCAAGAGTCGTTTAACTCGGTTTATATCTACGCGGATTCGGGCGCTCGTGGCTCCCCCGCGCAAATTCGTCAGCTCGCGGGTATGCGTGGTCTGATGGCGCGTCCGGACGGCTCGATCATTGAGACTCCGATTACGGCTAACTTCCGCGAAGGGCTCAGCGTTTCACAGTACTTCACCTCGACGCACGGTGCCCGTAAGGGACTTGCGGATACGGCATTGAAGACTGCGAACTCGGGCTACCTCACTCGCCGTTTGGTTGATATCTCTCAGGATCTCGTTGTTACCGAGCTGGACTGCGGTACTGAGGAGGGTCTCACTATGGCGCCAATCATCGAGGGCGGCGACATCATCGCGCCACTGGGTGATCGCGTTCTAGGTCGAACGCTGGCTGCTGATGTAACGAATGAGGAGACTGGTGAAGTCATTGCAGAAAACGGTACGCTGATCAATGAGCGCTTGGTAGAAGTGTTCGATGCTAACGGCATCGATAAGGTGTATGTGCGTTCGCCAATCACTTGTGCAACCCGTTTTGGCATCTGCTCGACATGTTACGGTCGCGATCTTGCGCGTGGACATCAGGTCAATGTTGGTGAGGCGATCGGCGTTATTGCTGCACAGTCGATCGGAGAGCCTGGCACACAGCTCACGATGCGTACCTTCCACATTGGTGGTGCTGCATCACGAGCAACAGCGAACGACAGTGTTCAGGTAAAGAACACGGGTACGGTTCACCTGCATAACATGAAGACTGTAGAGAACGTCAAAGGCGAACTCGTCGTGGTCTCGCGTTCGGGCGAGCTTATCGTAGACGATACTCAGGGCCGCGAGCGCGAGCGTTACAAGCTTCCCTACGGCGCGCTGATTACTATCGGTAAAAACACTGCGGTCGAAGCCGGACAAATCGTCGCGACTTGGGATCCCCACACGCATCCGATCGTATCGGAAGTGGCAGGTATGGTTGCATTCAGCGCCATGGAAGAGGGTATTACCGTTCGCGAACAGACCGATGAAATCACCGGTCTCTCTAGCATCTCAGTCATCGACCCGAACGAGCGTTCTTCTTCAGCGAAGGAACTTCGTCCTGCGGTCACAGTGGTTGATAAGAAGGGCAAAGAAATCTGCCTTCCGGGCACTACGCACCCAGCACACTATTTCTTGCCAGCGGGCTCAATCGTTTCATTGAAAGATGGCGCGGCGCTGAACATAGGTGACGTTGTTGCGCGAATTCCGCAAGAGGGCTCGAAGACTCGAGATATTACGGGTGGTCTACCGCGTGTTGCCGACTTGTTCGAAGCGCGCAAGCCAAAAGAGCCTGCGATCCTCGCTGAAATTTCTGGAACGGTTAGCTACGGCAAAGAAACCAAGGGTAAGCGTCGCCTTGTTATAACTCCAAAAGACGGGATCAACCCAATCGACGGCAGCGATCATTACGAGGTGCTTATTCCAAAGTGGCGCACGATGACTGTGTTCGAAGGTGAATACATCGAGAAGGGTGAAGTTGTGTCTGAGGGCCCACCTGCGCCACACGATATCCTGCGCCTCAAGGGCGTCGAAGCGCTCGCGCAGTATATCGTCAACGAAGTGCAAGATGTTTACCGCCTGCAGGGTGTTCGTATTAACGATAAGCACATCGAAGTCATTGTTCGTCAGATGCTGCGTAAGGTTGAAGTCTCGAATCCGGGTGAATCACACCTCATCAAGGGCGAGCAGCTTACTTATACTCAGGTTCTCGAGGTTAATGACAATCTTCGCGAAGAAGGGAAGTCGGAGGCGAAATTCGAGCGCATGTTGCTCGGTATTACTAAAGCCTCGCTTGCAACTGAGTCGTTTATCTCGGCGGCCTCGTTCCAAGAGACGACACGCGTACTCACTGAAGCGGCGGTTACAGGAAAGCGTGACTTCCTGCGCGGCCTCAAAGAGAACGTAGTTGTTGGTCGCTTGATCCCTGCGGGTACGGGACTCGCGTATCACGCTGCGCGTAAGAAGGCGTATGCCGAAAATGCGGCATCTGACTCGGTCAGCGCAAGCGACGTCGAAGCAGCGTTGAGCGAAGCGCTAAAAGAAGAAATGCAAAACGCAGGCGCTGACGCCTAGTGATTTGCGGCGAGCGTGCTTTCGAGCGAGTTCGCGTATAACGGTTGACTCAGAGGAGTGCGGTCTTTAGAATCCGCACTCCTTTAAGTCGGCTGGCGTAAAGCCGTCTGTCGTGCGCCTAGGAAAAACCCTTTAGCGGGAAGTGTTTTGGGCCACGCGAGCGCGTCGATCGGAAGTGAGTGATCTGACGATAATTATATAAATATTAGCTAGTTAGCTATTTATGCAAGCTAGTCACAGAGGTTTGACCAGACAATGGCAACGATTAACCAGTTAGTACGTAAGGGTCGCAAAAGCAAAGTATCGAAAAGCGACGTTCCTGCCCTCCAGGGTTCACCCCAGAAGCGCGGCGTATGTACTCGTGTCTATACAACGACGCCTAAGAAGCCTAACTCGGCTCTGCGTAAAGTTTGTCGTGTGCGTCTGGTTAACGGCTACGAGGTTTCCTCTTACATTGGCGGTGAAGGCCACAACCTTCAAGAGCACTCTGTCGTGCTTATCCGCGGTGGTCGTGTAAAAGACCTTCCGGGTGTGCGCTATCACACCGTGCGCGGTAGCCTCGATACATCGGGCGTTGCTGATCGTCGCCAGGGCCGTTCTAAGTACGGTGCTAAGCGACCCAAGAGTTAGGTCCAAGTAAGCGAGCTAAAACAAGCAAGCTAGTAAGCGAATATCGAGCGAACTGGCGAGCAAAGTAAAAGGTCTCCTAGATTCTGCAGAGAACTCACAGTGAGGTGAGCGTGGCGCTACCGACTCGTCGACAGCGCCTTTGTTGCAGGAAGAATTTTGAGCTAGGGCAGTGTCATAGGCCCACCCTCGCATGGCGAGGTAGATCAAAGACAAGCGCAAGGATGCGCGGCTCGTCATAGCTCTGATGAGAGAGAGTAAGGCTAGGTAACTGCGTAATTCCTACGCGGTGAATCCTAGATTTCCCTGAATAAACACTGAGGTCATACGAAAATGCCAAGAAGAAGAGTTGTCGCAAAACGCGAAATACTGCCCGATCCTAAATTTGGAAACATCATCCTAGCGAAATTTATGAACCACGTGATGGTCGACGGCAAGAAGTCAGTAGCCGAGAAGATCGTCTACGGTGCGCTCGATGTTGTTGCCGCGAAAACTAATGCAGATCCTCTCGAAGTTTTCGAGAAGGCGCTCGAGGCTATCGCGCCGATGGTTGAGGTTAAATCGCGTCGCGTAGGTGGTGCTACCTATCAGGTGCCCGTTGAAGTGCGCGTAGAGCGTCGCAACGCACTCGCGATGCGCTGGCTCGTTGAGCATTCGCGCAAGCGCGGTGAGAAGTCGATGGATCTTCGTCTTGCCGGCGAAATTTTCGACGCGTCAGAAGGCCGCGGTAGCGCGGTTCGTAAGCGTGAAGACGTGCACCGTATGGCTGAAGCCAACCGCGCATTCTCGCATTACCGTTTCTAAACAAACACTCCTACTGAGGACATAAGCTGTGGCCAGAAAACACCCATTGAGTCGTTATCGCAATATCGGCATCGTTGCTCACGTTGACGCGGGCAAAACTACGACTACCGAACGCGTTCTGTTTTATACGGGCGTCTCCCACAAGATCGGTGAGGTGCATGATGGCGCCGCGACGATGGACTGGATGGAGCAAGAGCAGGAGCGCGGAATTACAATTACTTCCGCTGCGACTACTTGTTTCTGGAGTGGCATGGACAAGCAGTACGATGAGCATCGAATCAACATCATCGATACTCCCGGACACGTTGACTTCACAATCGAAGTAGAGCGCTCGCTGCGTGTACTTGATGGCGCTGTAGTGGTGCTGTGTGGGTCTTCAGGTGTGCAGCCGCAGACTGAAACTGTTTGGCGCCAAGCTAACCGTTACGAAGTTCCGCGTATGATCTTCGTTAACAAAATGGACCGCGCGGGTGCGGATTTCCTGAAGGTGGTTGGGCAGGTTAAAGATCGTCTCGGTGCAAACCCCGTTCCTATGCAGCTCGCCATCGGCGCTGAGGATGAATTTAAGGGCGTCGTCGACCTCGTGAAGATGAAGACGATTCGCTGGAGCGAAGACGACCAGGGCACTACTTTCACTTACGAAGACATTCCTGCGGACATGGAAGCCGAAGCAGCAAAATGGCGTGAGTGGCTCGTAGAAAGCGCAGCTGAAGCAAACGAAGAGTTGATGGACCTTTACTTGGAAGAGGGCGAGCTAAGCGAAGAGCAAATCATGAAGGGTATTCGTATCCGCACACTCGCGAGCGAAATCGTCCCAACGTTCTGCGGCTCCGCTTTTAAGAATAAAGGAGTGCAAGCTGTTCTCGACGGAGTGGTTGACTACATGCCTGCGCCTACCGAGGTTAAGGCCATCGAGGGCACGCTCGAAGACGGCACTGTGGTTAATTGTGAGGTTGAAGACAAAGCTCCGTTTGCGGCGCTTGCCTTTAAGATTGCGACAGACCCCTTCGTTGGCACCTTGACTTTCTTCCGCGTTTACTCCGGTCAGCTGAATTCAGGTGACTCGGTATACAACCCGATCAAGACGAAAAAAGAGCGTGTCGGTCGTATGGTGCAGATGCATGCGAACTCGCGCGAAGAGATCAAAGAAGTGCTTGCGGGCGATATCGCCGCCGCGATTGGTCTTAAAGACGTAACAACCGGTGAGACGCTTTGCGCTCTCGACCGCATCGTTACGCTCGAAAAGATGGAATTCCCAGAGCCGGTTATCTCGGTTGCTGTTGAGCCTAAGTCGAAAGCGGACCAAGAAAAAATGGGTATCGCTTTGGGTAAACTCGCTCAGGAAGACCCGTCTTTCCGCGTAGAGACAGACGAAGAATCTGGTCAGACAATTATCTCGGGCATGGGTGAGCTTCACCTCGACGTTCTCGTCGATCGCATGCGCCGCGAGTTCAGCGTTGAGGCGAACATTGGTAAGCCTCAGGTCGCCTACCGCGAAACAATTCGCAAGACTGTTGAAGTGCAGGGTAAGCACGTTAAGCAGTCTGGTGGTCGCGGTCAGTATGGACACGTTGTACTCCGCCTAGAGCCTCTGGATCCAGATGCAGAATACGAATTTGTGAACGAAATCGTTGGTGGTGTTATTCCTCGCGAATACATCCCAGCGGTGGATAAGGGCGTGCAGGAGCAGATGAAGAATGGCTGTCTCGCTGGCTATCCTTTACTCGCAATGCGTGTGACGTTGTTTGACGGCTCGTTCCACGATGTCGACTCAAGCGAAATGGCGTTTAAGATTGCGGGCTCGTTAGCTCTGAAGAAGGGCGCGCTCGAAGCCGACCCTGCGCTTCTGGAGCCGATCATGAAAGTCGAGGTGGTAACACCGGAAGATTACATGGGCGACGTAATGGGCGACTTAAACCGCCGCCGTGGCATGGTGCAAGGCATGAGCGACAGTCCATCGGGCAAAGTCGTTAACGCTGAAGTACCTCTGGCAGAGATGTTCGGTTACTCGACCGATCTCCGCTCTGCGACGCAGGGCCGCGCTACCTACACGATGGAATTTGATAAATACGCTATCGTGCCAGGTAACATCGCGGATGCGATCATCAAGGCGTAAGCCAGTAACTACAAATTAATTTAGCAAGATGAGGTGTTATTGTGGCTAAGGAAAAATTCGAAAGAAGTAAGGTTCACGTAAACGTCGGTACGATCGGACACGTTGACCATGGCAAGACAACATTGACTGCGGCACTGACGAAGGTTTGCGCAGAGACTTACGGTGGCTCGGCGCGTGATTTCTCGCAGATCGATAATGCCCCTGAAGAGAAGGCGCGTGGTATCACGATTTCAACGTCACACGTTGAATACGATTCAGCAAACCGTCACTACGCACACGTTGA
>Ga0222714_10003340_pt1 | contig 16451 bp, 16 predicted proteins | sample C33_3DmetaG_FD_165048 | JGI IMG/M metagenome (GOLD analysis project Ga0222714, IMG submission 165048) | Estuarine water microbial communities from San Francisco Bay, California, United States - C33_3D | ecosystem: Environmental > Aquatic > Marine > Unclassified | place: USA: California...
GCCCTTCGTGCGAAAGATGGGCGAGGCCGCGGGCCTGTCGGTCGCTTCCGAATCGGCGCTGGCTGCCGGCCTCGTCATGGGGATCATGGTCATTCCTTTCGTCTCCTCGCTGTCGGACGACGTCATCAATGCCGTGCCGCAGTCGCTCCGCGACGGCGCCTATGCGCTCGGTGCGACGAAATCGGAAACCGTGCGCCAGGTCATTCTGCCGGCCGCCTTGCCGGGGATCGTCGGATCGTTCCTGCTCGCCATTTCGCGCGCTATCGGCGAAACCATGATCGTCGTCATGGCGGCAGGGCTTGCCGCCAAGCTCACCGCCAACCCGCTGGAAGCGGTCACTACGGTCACCGTGCAGATCGTTACGCTTCTGGTGGGCGATCAGGAATTCGATTCGCCCAAGACACTCGCCGCTTTCGCGCTCGGCCTGGTGCTGTTCTGCGTGACGCTTGCGCTCAACATCATCGCATTGCGCATCGTGCGCGCCTTCAGGGAAGAATACGAATGACAAGGGCAGAAGATACCGCCCGCCGGCTGAAGCGGCGCCACCGCGCGGAAAAGCGTTTCCGCCTTTACGGTATCGGCGCCGTTACGTCGGCGCTTGTCGTACTTGCGCTGCTGCTGGGAACGATCATCGTCAACGGAAGCAGCGCCTTTACAACGACGGAAATGCGTTTGACCGTGTTTCTCGATCCCGCGGTGATCGATCCCGACGCAAAGAAGAACCGCGATGACCTGCTTCAGGCCGATTACGGCGCAATCGTGCTGGCAGCGCTGCAAAAGCGTTTCCCGGAAGCGACGGGACGTTCGGAACGTCTGCAGCTTCTCAAGCTGGCGAGCCCAGGTGCCCGTGACGTTCTGCGCGACATGGTCATGGCCGACCCTGCCGTGATCGGCAAAACGGTCGAAGTCAGCGTTCCTGCCTCCGACAACATCGACCTCTTGCGCAAGGGCAAGATGACGAAAGCCCAGGCCGTATCGGGCGGCAAGATGAACGAGCGCCAGTTCGCCTGGTACGACAAGCTGGCGGCGGACGGACTGGTCCGGGGCACTTTCAATACGCGCTTCTTTACTGCCGGCGCGTCCCGCGAGCCGGAACTGGCCGGCATCTGGTCGGCGGTGGTGGGATCTTTCATGACGCTGGCGGTAACGCTTGTCGTAGCCTTCCCGCTTGGCGTTGCGGCAGCGATCTATCTCCAGGAATTCGCGCCGAAAAATCGCTGGACCGACATGATCGAGGTCAACATCAACAACCTCGCCGCCGTGCCGTCCATCGTCTTCGGCCTTCTGGGGTTGGCGGTATTTCTCAACTACATGGGACTGCCGCGCTCGGCGCCGCTGGTCGGCGGCCTGGTACTGGCGCTGATGACGCTGCCGACCATCATCATTGCAGCGCGCAGCGCCATGCAGGCGGTGCCGCCCTCCATCCGGGATGCGGCCGTGGGGCTGGGTGCTTCGCCCCTGCAGGTGGTCGCCCACCACGTGCTGCCGCTGGCGATGCCCGGAATTCTGACCGGTTCCATCATCGGCATGGCCCGCGCGCTCGGCGAAACGGCGCCGCTCCTGATGATCGGGATGGTCGCCTTCATCGTCGATGCGCCCACATCGCCCATGAGTCCGGCGACGGTTCTGCCCGTTCAGGTGTATCTTTGGGCCGACAGCCCCGAGCGGGCCTTCGCCGAAAAGACCGCAGCGGCCGTGCTGGTCCTGCTCGCGTTCCTGATCGTGATGAACGGCCTTGCCATTTACCTGCGCCGGAAATTCGAGCGCCGCTGGTAGCACGGGAGAGAGATGTTGGACACGATGACCGCAACGGCAACCGGAATTTCAAACGCGATTCTGCGCGCCAAAAATCTCGATGTCTTCTACGGTGAAAAACAGGCGCTGTTTTCGGTTGGCATCGACATTCCCGAACGCGAAATCACCGCGCTGATCGGGCCGTCGGGTTGCGGCAAGTCGACTTTCCTGCGCTGCCTCAACCGCATGAACGACACGATACCCTCCTGCACGATCCGCGGAACGGTGGAGATCGGCGGGCACGACATCTATGCCCGCGATGTCGATGTGGTCGAACTGCGCCGGCGCGTCGGCATGGTGTTTCAGAAGCCTAACCCGTTTCCCAAGTCCATCTACGACAACGTCGCCTACGGGCCGCGCATTCACGGGCTGGCCGCGGACAAGGGCGAGTTGGACGAAATCGTCTATTCCTGCCTTGAGCGCACCGGCCTTCTGGGCGAGGTGCGCGACCGGCTGGATGCCCCAGGCACGTCGCTTTCGGGCGGCCAGCAGCAGCGCCTGTGCATCGCCCGCGCCATCGCCGTCAGCCCCGAGGTCATCTTGATGGACGAACCGTGTTCGGCGCTCGACCCCATCGCCACCGCGCGGGTCGAGGAACTGATGGAAGAATTGCGGCGCAATTACACCATCGTCATCGTCACCCACAACATGCAGCAGGCCGCGCGCGTGTCCCAGCACACCGCGTTCTTCCACCTCGGCACGCTGGTGGAATGGGGTGCAACCGAACAGATCTTCACCAGCCCGTCCGACGAACGGACACAGGGCTACATCACCGGCCGCTACGGCTGATCGGCAAGGAAGCGCCATGACCTCGGAACATATCGTCAAGTCATACGACGCCGAACTGAACCACCTGAACGAGACCATCCTGAAGATGGGCGGCCTCGCCGAAAGCCAGCTTGCCGAGGCGATCAAGGCCATCGCAACGCGCGACCCGGAACTGGCGATGGAAACGGTACGGGGCGACCCGCGCATCGATGCGCTGGAAGCCGACATCGATCACCAGGCCGTGCGCCTGCTGGCGCTGCGCCAGCCCATGGCGAGGGATCTGCGCAATATCCTGGCAGCGCTCAAGATCTCTTCCGCTATCGAACGCATCGGCGATTACGCCGCCAATGTCGCCAAGCGTGCAGTAACGCTGAGCGAATCCCCGCCTGTGCGGCCCGCTGGCACCATCCCGCGCATGGGACGCCTGGTGCAGCGCATGATCAAGGATGTGCTGGATGCCTATACGGAAGGCGATGCGGAAAAAGCCAAGGCCGTCTGGGCGCGCGATCACGAAGTGGACGATATCTACAACAGCCTGTTTCGCGAGCTGCTGACCTACATGATGGAGGACCCGCGCAATATCGGGCCGTGCACGCACCTGTTGTTCGTCGCCAAGAACATCGAACGCATCGGCGACCACACCACCAACATGGCCGAGATCATCTACTTCATGGTGACAGGGAACACCTTGCTGGAATCGCGCCCCAAGGGCGAGGATGCAAGCTTCGCCCACCCGGAGCCGCCGCAAAAGGATGGAGGCGATGGCCGCTAACCCGATGCGCCCGCGCGTTCTCGTCGTCGAGGACGAAGCCGCCCTCGTCACCCTGCTGCGCTACAACCTGGAAAAGGCCGGGTTCGAGGTGGCCGTGGCGACGGCAGGGGAAGAAGCGCTGCTGCAGATTGCCGAAGCGCCGCCGGACCTCGTGCTGCTCGACTGGATGCTGCCGGAAGTTTCGGGCATCGAAATCTGCCGCCGCCTGCGCCGCGACAAGGAAACGCAGACGCTGCCGATCATCATGCTGACGGCGCGCAGCGAGGAAGCCGACCGCGTGCGCGGCCTCAACTGGGGCGCGGATGATTACATCACCAAGCCGTTTTCCCCGACCGAGCTGATCGCCCGCGTTCAGGCGGTGTTGCGTCGGGCCCGTCCGTCGCTTGGCGCCGAAAACCTGAGTTATGCCGGTATTGTCATGGACACGACCAGTCACCGCGTGACGCGGGATGGCAGGCCGGTGGACCTGCGGCCCGCCGAATACCGCCTGCTTCAATTTCTTCTGGAACACCCGGGACGCGTTTACAGCCGCGACCAGCTGCTGGACCTCGTCTGGCGCGACGATGCGACCATCGACCCGCGCACGGTCGACGTTCACGTGCGCCGCCTGCGCAAGGCTCTGAATGCGGAAGGCGGCACCGACATCATCCGCACCGTGCGCTCGGCGGGCTACGCCCTCGATCAGGAACAGCTCTAGCCGAGCAGGTCTTCGGGCCGCGTATAGGACAGGCCGAGATCGTCGGCGACCGGCTTGCAGGTCAGCTTTCCCGCCATGACATTGAGGCCCGCGCGCAGATGCGCGTCATCGCGCAATGCGGCGGCGATGCCCTTGCCCGCAAGGGCACGCACGAAGGGAAGCGTCGCGTTATTGAGGGCGTAGGCAGATGTGCGCGGCACCGCGCCGGGCATATTGGTCACGCAGTAATGGGTGACGCCCTCAGTGACGAACACGGGATCGGCGTGCGTGGTGGGGCGCGAGGTCGCGACGCAACCGCCCTGATCGATGGCGACATCGACAATGACCGCGCCTTTTCGCATGCGCGCGACCAGTTCGCGGCCGACGATCTTGGGCGCGGCGCCGCCCGGCACCAGCACCGCACCGACCACGAGATCGGCATCGGCGACGTAACGTTCGACGGTGGCTGCATTGCTTTGGACCGTGCGCACGCGATTGCCGAAGACGAGGTCGAGTTCCTGTAGCTTGTCGATGCCGCGGTTGAGCACGATGACTTCCGCGCCGAGGCCGATCGCCATGCGCGCCGCTTCGCGCCCGACGGAACCCGCGCCCAGCACGCAAACTTTCCCCGGCGCCACACCCGGCACGCCGCCGAGGAGGATGCCTTCGCCGCCTTGCGCCTTTTCCAGATAATGGGCGCCAACCTGGGTCGCCATGCGGCCGGCGACCTCGCTCATCGGTGCGAGCAGCGGCAGCCCGCCGCGCGCATCGGTAACGGTTTCATACGCAATTGCGGTAACGCCGCTCGCCAGCAGGCCTTTGGTCTGCTCCGGATCGGGCGCAAGATGCAGGTAGGTGAACAGCGCCTGTCCCTTGCGCAGCATGGCGATTTCCGCCTTCTGCGGTTCCTTCACCTTGACGATGAGATCGGCCGCGGCGAATACCGCGGCGGCATCGGCAACGATGCGCGCCCCGACCGCCTCGTAATCGCCGTCACTGGCCCCGATACCTGCACCGGCACCTGCCTGCACGAAAACCTCGTGCCCGGCGCGCGCAAGCTCGGCCACCGAGTCGGGCACCATGCCGACGCGGTATTCGTGAACCTTGATTTCCTTCGGTACGCCTATCTTCATGACGCGTCCTCGCTGGTCGCATCGAAGTCCCGCCGCAGAAACCACAATAGCACGATCAGGCCCGGAAGCGCACAGGCGGCACTGACGACGAAAAACCACGCCCAGTCGAGCTTGTCCGCAAGCCATCCGCCGCCCGACGACAGCACCGTGCGCCCGACTGCCGCCAGGGACGAAAACAGCGCGTATTGCGTCGCCGTGAAGGCAAAGGAACAGAGGCGCGAGAGATAAGCGACGAATGCCGCCGTCCCCATGCCACCCGAGAAATTTTCGGCGGCGATGGTCGCCGTCAGCATCCACGCATCGGCGCCGACCACGGCCTGAACCGCAAACATCAGGTTGGAGAGAAGCTGCAGCACCCCGCAATAAAGAAGTGCGCGGAAGATCCCCGCCCGCGCCACCAGCACGCCGCCCGCGAGCGCGCCCACAAGGGTCGCAGCAATGCCGAAGACCTTGGTGATGGACGCAATCGCCGTCAGCGAAAATCCGATGGAAATGAAAAACGGGTTCGACATCACTCCGGCAATGGCGTCGCCGAACTTGTACAGGATAATGAACAGCAGCACCGATGCCCAGCCGGGGCGGCGCAGGAAATCGGCAAAGGGTGCGACCACATGATCGCGCGGCCATTCACCGGCGGAGCGCCGCCGCGACGGTGCTGCGGCAAGGGCAGCCGGTTTCGGTTCACGGGCAATGAGCGTTGCAGCCATGCCGATGGCCATGCCAACAGCCATCACCGCGTAGGCCGCGGCGAACCCGAAGGCATCGGCGACATAGAGCGCGCCGGCACCTGATGCCAGCATGCCGACGCGGTAGCCGAGCTGCACGGCAGCAGCGCCTGCGCCTTGCTCGCGGGCCCTGAGAATTTCGACGCGCCAGGCGTCGATGACGATGTCCTGTGTCGCCGACATAAATGCGACGGCGAGGGCGAGGCCCGCTGTAACCCAGGGCGCGCGCGCAGGGTCAGTGAAACCAAGCGCAGCGATGGCAATGGCAACAAGAATCTGCGCGGCCAGCATCCAGCTGCGCCGGCGCCCGAGACGTGCGCCGAGCCAGGGCAGGCGCAACCCGTCGATCAGCGGCGACCACAGGAACTTGAGCGCATAAGGCAGGCCGACCAGCGCGAACAGGCCGATCGCCGTGCGGCTGACGCCATCCTTGGCGAGCCATGCGGAAAGGGTGGAGAGCGTAAGGGCAAGGGGCAGGCCGCTGGCAAAGCCCAGAACCGCGATCAGCGCCATGCGCGGGTCGCGGTAAACCGCGAAGCCCGCGAACATGCGCGCCACCGACATCAGCGCAGCGCCTGGGAAACCAGTTCCGCGAGCGAGGCTTCGGGCCGCGCGCCGTAATGAGAGATGATCTCGCCCGAGCAGATCGAGCCGATGCGCCCGCAGTCATGGAGCGAACGGCCCTGAGTCAGGCCGAAGAGGAACCCCGCCGCGTAGAGATCACCGGCGCCGGTGGTATCGATCACCTTGGGTACCTTGACGGCGTCGATCACATGAACTTCGTCACCGGCAACGACGACTGAGCCCTTTTCGGATCGCGTCAACGCCGCTACCTGGCAATGACCGCGCACGCGCTGAAGGGCGGCATCGAAGTCATCGACCTGGTAAAGGGACAGGATTTCCGATTCGTTGGCGAACAGGATATCGACGAAACCTTCCACAAGGCGCAAGAAATCGGCGCGGTGCCGGTCGACGCAGAAGGCATCAGACAGGCTGAGCGCCACCATGTTCCCCGCTTCATGGGCGATGGTGGCCGCCTTTTCGAATGCTTCTTTGGCGGGCGGCGGATCCCAGAGATAGCCTTCCAGATAAGTAATTGCCGAAGCGCGCACCATGTCCGCGTCGATATCCGCCGGCGTCAAGGTCGCCGAGGCACCGAGAAAGGTCTGCATGGTGCGCTGGGCGTCGGGGGTGACGAAAATCAGGCAACGCGCCGTGGGCGCACCGGTGGTCGCAGCCGCGGTATCGAAGGCGACGCCGAGTGCCCGGATATCATGGGCGAAGATGCCGCCGAGCTGGTCGTTGCGCACCTTGCCGATGAAGGCGCCACGCCCGCCGAGGGCGGCGAGGCCGGCGATGGTATTTGCCGCCGACCCGCCCGAGGATTCGACCGCCGATCCCATGCGCCGGTAAAGACCTTCAGCCGCTTCGGCATCGATGAGTGTCATCGCGCCCTTGGCAAGGCCATTGTTTTTCAGAAAAGTGTCGTCGGAGTGGGAAATGACGTCGACGATGGCATTGCCGATGCCAAGCACGTCATATTTCCGGGTTTCCACCAGCGTGCCGCCGATGACGTTGATGGCTGTTCCGCTCACACTGTCCTCCGCCTTATGTAGCGCCGCTTGTGGCGCGGGCCGAGTATACATGGCGCAGAAGGCGGGACAACCGGCGCGGGTCCGTCATCCCCTGGCCCTGCACCATGTTGTTTCCCGCCGGTTGGCGGAGTATCCTGTCGCAGATTTTCACCCCATCTCCATCGAAGGATGTCTCGCCATGTTCGGCCGCAAGAAAGACGACGCAGTCAAGACTCAGGCGACCGCTTCGGGGGACAACAAGCCCCGTCCCACACCGGTGGCGCCGTCGCTCAACCTGCGCCGGCCTGTTCCGGCGCAGCCGACCACGGCATCGACCAGCCGCCTTGCCGATATTCCGGGTATTCTGCCCGCACGCGGCGATGTGCGTCCCTACGGCGTCGAAGGCAAGACCCAGGTGGTCGGGCGCGAAATCTCGCTCGCAGGCCAGATCGCCGGTTGCGACAAGCTGGTGGTCGAAGGCCGGGTGGAAGCCGAACTGGAACACTGCCGGCAGCTCGACGTCGCTCCGACGGGATTCTTCAAGGGCTCGGCCGATATCGACGAGGCCGAAATCTGCGGCCGCGTCGAAGGCAATCTCGTGGTGCGCAAGCGCCTGCGCGTACGCGCCACGGCCCGCATCAAGGGCAGCGTCACCTACGGCCAGATCGAGGTCGAAGCAGGCGGTGAAATCGTCGGCGACGTCCAGCTTTACCGGTCCGACGTCGCGCCGGCGCAGGCGCCCCTGCGCGCGCCTGCGCAAGCAGGCGAGTGAACCCGGTTCATTTCCCGATGGCCTTGCCGCATTTCCCGCGCGGGCTGATCAGCGCCGCGGCGCTGCTTTCCGTGCTGGCTGCTTGCGGAACGCCTGCGCCCGACGAAGCCTTCGTGAATGACCGCGATACCGTCGTGGTTACCCCGCCCGCGCCGACGGTGCAGGCGACAGTGCAAACCCAGGTCCCGGCCGCCGTCGCCGTTGCTCCCGCGCCGCCGCAGCCAAACCCCGCCGTCCTGCGCGGCATGAGCGGCGAAGATGTCAGCCGCCTGATCGGACGACCGAGCTTCCGCCGCGCCGACGACCCGGCATCGTTGTGGCGATACGGCACCAGCGAATGCGTGCTCGATCTTTACCTGCGTGCCGACGGGCCGGTTTACCGCGTCGTGCATTATGAATTTCGCCGCAACCCCAAGGGGAATGCCGGACCGGGCATCGACGCAACCGCCTGTTTCGGGCAACTGACCCGCGCGGCATCGGGAGCGAAGGGCGGATGAGTACAGGCAGCGACATCGAGACACTGGGCCCGTCAACAACGGCCGATTACGCGCTGCGGGGACTGTGGTACTACGCGCTGCCGGCCGGCGCGCTCAAGCCGCGCAGCATGGTTCCGGTCACGATCATGGGCGAAGACCTGATCTTCGGCCGCGACGACACCGGCGCGCCCTTTGCGCTGAACGACAGCTGCCCGCACCGGGGCATTCCGCTGCGCTTCGGCCGCTTCGACGGCAAGACCGTGCAATGCTGCTATCACGGCTGGCGCTTCGCGCCGGATGGACGGCTGACCGAGATCCCCTCGCTGGCCGAAGGCCAGGCCTTCGATTACGGACGCGTGCGGGTCGCGGGTTATCCCTGCCGCGAAGCAGACGGCAACATCTGGATATTCCTCGGCAACGACCGCGATGAAATGCCCGACCGGGACGCGCCCCGCATTCCCGACATCGGCGCCAACTTCCACCGCATCTTCGAAACGCAGGTGTTTCCCTGCCCGCTCGATCACGCGGTGATGGGATTGATGGACCCGGCGCACGGACCTTTCGTCCATGCGTCGTGGTGGTGGCGGCCGTCGACCTCGGCCCATGAAAAGGCCAAGCATTTCGCGCCGTCGGAACTGGGCTTCACCATGACGCGCCACAAACCGTCGAGCAATTCGCGGCTCTACAAGCTTGTGGGCGGCGCGCCCGAAACGGAAATCAGCTTCCGCCTGCCGGGTGTGCGCATCGAACACATCCGCGCCGGACGCCATCAGGTGGTGAGCCTGACCGGCGTGACCCCGATCGGCCCGAAGGAAACGCTGGTCAACCAGGCAATCTACTGGACCATGCCGTTCCTGACACCGCTGCGCCCCGTCCTTGCCCGCGTCATGAGCACCTTCCTGGGGCAGGATCGCGACGTGGTGACAAAGCAGCAGATCGGCCTCACCCGCAATCCGCCGCTGCGCCTGATCGACGATGCCGACACGCCCGCCAAGTGGTATTTGAAACTCAAGCGCGAGTTTGCCCGTGCCCGCGCCGAAGGCCGCGACTTCGTCAATCCGGTGCCCGACACGACGCTCCGCTGGAAAAGCTAGGTCAGACCGTCGTCTTTCCCTTGAAACCGCAGACCTGACGCACCGGGCATTCCGGGCATTTCGGCTTGCGCGCAAGGCAGATGTAGCGCCCATGCAGGATCAGCCAGTGATGGGCATGGGTGCGATATTTTTCCGGCACGGCCTTGAGGAGTTTTTCCTCGACCGCGAGCGGCGTCTTGCCAGGCGCCAGCCCGGTGCGGTTGGACACACGAAAAACATGGGTGTCGACGGCAATGGTGGGTTCGCCGAAGGCGATGTTGCGCACGACGTTGGCCGTCTTGCGACCGACGCCGGGCAGCGCTTCCAGCGCCGCGCGGTCACATGGCACCTTGCCGCCGTGGCGCGCGATCAGGAGTTCCGAAAGTGCGATGACGTTCTTGGCCTTGGTGTTGTAGAGACCGATGGTCTTTACATATTCCCTCAATCGCTCGAGCCCGAGCGCCACCATGGCTTCCGGTGTCTTGACCTTGGCGAACAACGGCTTGGTCGCCTTGTTGACGCCGACATCCGTCGCCTGCGCCGACAGCACGACGGCGACAAGCAACGTATATGGATTCACATAGTGCAATTCACCCTTCGGCGCGGGCTGGGCCGCGGAAAGGGCCGCGAAAAACTTTTCGATGTCGGGCTTCTTCATGGGCATGACAGGTACTTTATCCGCCGCGCAGGCACACGCAAGGTTAACCAATATGGAAAAAACGGTTTTGCCGTGGACTAGGAATCCATGGCGCGTGCGATTAATGTGTAGCCCATGGACGAAACAGACCCGACACGCGAAGACGAAGTGCTGTTCGATGCGGTGATCACGCCGCACCGCAGCCTCCGGCCGCACGGATTCCTGATGCTGATGCTGGCGATCGGCGGGGTCAGCTTCGTCTGCGGCATTGCCTTTGCCGTGGCGGGTGCATGGCCGGTCATCGGCTTTTTCGGGATCGATGTCGCGCTGGTATGGCTCGCCTTCAGGCTCAACTACCGGTCGGGGCGGGCGATAGAATACGTGAAGCTGCCGCGCAATACGCTGATCATTCGCCGTTTCGATCACCGCGGCAACGGCATCGAAATCGAAATGCAGCCCTATTGGCTGAAGGTCGAGCTGGCCGGAGACGAATCGGCGGAAGAGATCCGCCTGCGCAGCCACGGTGAAATTCACACGGTTGGCGCTTTCCTGTCCCCCGCCGAACGCGTCGCCTTCGCCAATGCCCTGCGCGAGGCACTCGATACCCTGCACCGCGCGCCCCATCTCGACGCGCCGACCGCCGCGATGCCGGCCTGATCCCCTGGTGCACCGTCCGTTCCGCGACTACAGCCTTCTGGTACTGCTGGCAATCATCTGGGGCGGCGCGTTTTCGCTGATCAAGATCGCCGTCGGATCGGTGCCGCCGGTCACGGTGGCCACCGCACGCATCGTGCTGGCGGCGGGCATTCTCTATCTGGTGATGCGCGCCGTTGGCGAACGCCTGCCGGACTTTTCCTCGCGCGCCGGGCGGCGCAGCTGGGCGCATTTTATGGCCGTCGGCATGCTCGGCAACGGCTTGCCGTTCACGCTGGTGTCGTGGGGGGAAACGGAGGTGACATCTTCCCTTGCCGCGATCCTGATCGGCGCCATGCCGGTTTTCACCGTGACGCTGGCGCGCCTGACGGGCACGGAAACCCGCATCGGTACGGGGCGACTCATTGGCATCGCGCTCGGTTTCGCCGCCCTGATCCTGCTGATGGGGCCGGCGGCACTCGGCGAGATCGGCGGGCGGGCTTTGGCCGCGCAACTGGCCATAGCCGGCGCGGCGGCGAGTTACGCGGCAACCGCCGTCTATGCCAAGCGCCTGTCCCTCAGTGTGCCGACGACGACGCTGGCCGCCGGCACCATGATCGCCTGTGCGGCCGTCATGGGACCCGTCGCCCTGATTGTCGATACGCCGTGGCGGCTTTCGCCCGATGCCGGCGCGGTCGCGTCCATCGCTGCGCTCGCGGTGTTTCCAACCGCGCTCGCCTCCATCGTCTATTTCCGGTTGCTGGTCTCGGCGGGACCAACCTTCGCCAGCATGATCAATTACCTGATCCCGGCCTTCGGCGCAGTGGTGGGAATCGTTTGGCTGGGCGAGAGCATCGGCACGGCTGAAATCGCCGCGCTGGTCCTGATCCTGTCGGCCATCGCGCTGGTGCGCAATCCGGTATCGCGCGGAACCGGCACGGGTGCGGACGGTGGACGCTAGCGCGTGAAGCCGAGCACGTCCTGCATGGAATAAAGGCCGGGCTTCTTGCCTTTGGCCCAAAGTGCCGCGCGCACGGCACCGCGCGCGAAGATCTCGCGCCCGCCCGCCTTGTGGGTGATCTCGATGCGCTCCGCGGCGCCCGCGAAGATCACCGTGTGATCGCCGACAACATCGCCGCCGCGCAATGCCGCAAAACCGATGGCGCCTTTCTTGCGCGCGCCGGTGATGCCGTCACGTCCGCGCTCGGACATCTTTTCAAGGGCCACGCCGCGTCCCTTCGCCGCCGCGCGGCCAAGGCCGAGCGCCGTCCCCGACGGCGCATCCACCTTGTGACGATGATGCATTTCGACGATTTCGATGTCGAAGGCATCATCAAGCACACGCGCCGTCTGTTCGACGAGCGCCATGGCGAGGTTGACGCCGACCGAAAAATTCGGCGCCTGCACGATGGCCGCCTTTTTCGCGGCAGCGACGATCTTCTTCTGATCGGCGGGCTCAAGGCCCGTGGTGCCGGTGACGAGGATCACGCCATGCTTCGCGGCAAGGCGCGCATGTTCGAGGGTTGCGGCCGGAGCGGTGAAATCGAGCACCGCATCGCAGGACGCGAACAGCGCCGCGGCATCGGCGACAAGCGCCACGCCAAGCGAATCGAGGCCGGCAAGGCTGCCCGCATCGCGCCCGAGCGCGGCATGGCCAGACCTTTCGCTTGCCGCCGCCACGCGGCAGCCTTTCGCTTCGGTCACGGCGCGGGTCAACGCGCAGCCCATGCGGCCGGCGGCGCCGACGATGCCGATCTTCATGTCCGCCATGACGAAACCCTCACCCGTTTGAAACGGGCGGGATTAAACCACAGGGAGGGAATTGTTTGGAGGCTTTTCCGCCCGGGCGGAAAAACGCGGCGTCAGTCCTTGCCGCTGTCGGTGAGATCGCCCCAGGCTTCCTTGACCTTGGCAAAGAAGCCTTCCGATTCGGGGCTGGTGCGCGATGCGGGGCTTTCGCCTTCGAATTCGCGCAGCAGTTCCTTCTGGCGCTTGGTCAATTTGACCGGGGTTTCGATCTGGGCGCGGATGTACATGTCGCCGCGGGCGGTCGAGCGCATGACGCTCATGCCCTTGCCCTTGAGGCGGAACTGGTGGCCAGTCTGGGTGCCTTCGGGCACGGTGACCCGCGCGCGGGCGCCGTCCACCGTCGGCACCTCGATCACGCCGCCGAGTGCCGCCGTCGTCATCGCAATGGGAACACGCATGTAGATGTTGGCGCCATCGCGCTGGAAATAGGCGTGCGGCTTGATCGAGAGGAAAATATAAAGATCGCCCGCGGGGCCACCGCGCAGGCCTGCCTCGCCCTCGCCCGAAAGGCGAATGCGCGTGCCGTCCTCCACACCCGCAGGAATCGACACCGCCAGCGTCTTTTCCTTGGCAACCCGGCCGGAGCCCCGGCAGGTGCCGCAGGGATTTTCGAGAATCTGGCCCTGTCCCTGACAGGAGACGCAGGTGCGCTCGATGGTGAAGAAGCCCTGCTGGGCGCGCACGCGCCCGCGGCCCTGGCAGGTCGGGCAGGTTACCGGCTTCGATCCCTTGGCCGCACCCGTGCCGTTGCACCCGTCGCACTGGGTGGCGCTGGGTACGCGGATGGTCGCCTGCTTTCCGGCAAAGGCTTCCTCCAGCGAGATTTCCATGTTGTAGCGAAGATCGGCGCCGCGCTGCTGGCCGCCACCGCCGCCACCGCCGCCCGCACCGCCGCGCTGGCGGCCGGTGAAGTCGCCGAACATTTCGTCGAAGATATCGGCAAAGCCACCCGCGAAACCAAAACCGAAATCGCCCGCACCCGGATGCCCGCCGGCACCACCGGCACCGGGGCCTTCGAAGGCGGCATGGCCGAAACGATCGTAGGCCGCGCGCTTCTCCGGGTCCTTGAGGACGTCGTAGGCTTCGCTGACTTCCTTGAATTTCTGCTCGGCTGCCTTGTCACCCGCATTGCGGTCCGGGTGATATTTCATGGCGAGCTTGCGATAAGCCTTCTTCAGCTCGTCCGCGTCTGCGGACTTGCCGACTCCGAGCGTTTCGTAAAAATCCTGCTTGGCCATGATGCGATCCGACCGCTCCCCCCGGGACGGCCCGGCGCTGCCGCCAGGCGGCCGCGCCGGGGGTTAGGCGTCTACACCGTTATCAGGTGCTCTTTTTCTTGTCTTCGTCGACTTCCTCGAAGTCGGCATCGACAACCTTGTCATCGGAGGCGCCGCCCGCGGAGCCGGCATTGCCTGCATCCGACGCACCGGCGTCACCGCCGGGCGCGGCACCGCCCGCTTCGGCTTCCTGGCTGGCCTTGTACATGGCCTCGCCGAGCTTCATCGATGCCTGGGCAAGGGTTTCGATCTTCTTCGTGATCGCGTCTTCGTCATTGCCTTCAAGTTCCTTCTTCAGGTCGGCCATGGCGTCTTCGATCGCCTTCTTCTCTTCCTCCGAAATCTTGTCGCCATGTTCCTTGAGCGAGCGTTCCGTGGTGTGGATCAGGGTTTCGGCCTGGTTGCGGCGCTCGACCTGCGTGCGGCGCTTCTTGTCCTCGTCGGCATGGGTCTCGGCGTCCTTCACCATGCGCTCGATCTCGTCATCGGAAAGGCCGCCCGAGGCCTGGATGCGGATCTGCTGTTCCTTGCCTGTGGCCTTGTCCTTGGCCGAGACGTTGACGATGCCGTTGGCGTCGATGTCGAAGGCGACCTCGATCTGCGGCATGCCACGCGGTGCGGGCGGCAGGCCGACGAGGTCGAACTGGCCCAGGATCTTGTTGTCCGCTGCCATTTCGCGTTCGCCCTGGAACACGCGGATGGTCACGGCCGTCTGGTTGTCCTCTGCGGTCGAGAACACCTGCGACTTCTTCGTCGGGATCGTCGTGTTGCGGTCGATCAGGCGGGTGAACACGCCGCCCAGCGTTTCGATGCCGAGCGACAGCGGCGTCACGTCGAGCAGCAACACGTCCTTGACGTCGCCCTGCAGCACGCCCGCCTGGATGGCGGCGCCGATGGCAACGACTTCGTCGGGGTTGACGCCCTTGTGCGGATCGCGGCCGAAGATCTGCTTCACGGTTTCGGCGATCTTGGGCATGCGGGTCATGCCGCCGACGAGGATGACTTCATCGATTTCGGAAGCCTTGAGCCCCGCGTCCTTGAGCGCGGCCTTGCACGGACCGACGGTGCGCTGCACCAGGTCGTCGACCAGCGCTTCGAGCTTGGCGCGCGTCAGCTTGATGTTGAGATGCTTCGGCCCCGACGCATCGGCGGTAATGAACGGCAGGTTCACTTCCGTCTGCATCGAGGACGACAGTTCGATCTTCGCCTTTTCGGCGGCTTCCTTCAGGCGCTGAAGGGCGAGCTTGTCCTTGCGCAGGTCGATGCTCTGGTCCTTTTTAAATTCATCGGCGAGGTAGTCGATGATGCGCGCGTCGAAGTCTTCGCCGCCGAGGAACGTGTCGCCGTTGGTCGACTTCACCTCGAACACGCCGTCGCCGATTTCGAGAACCGAAACGTCGAAGGTACCGCCGCCGAGGTCGTAGACCGCGATGGTGCCGTTGTGTCCCTTGTCGAGGCCGTAGGCGAGCGCGGCCGCCGTCGGCTCGTTGATGATGCGCAGCACTTCAAGGCCCGCGATCTTGCCGGCGTCCTTGGTCGCCTGGCGCTGGGCGTCGTTGAAGTAGGCGGGAACGGTGATCACCGCCTGATCGACGGTTTCGCCGAGGAAGGCTTCGGCGGTTTCCTTCATCTTCTGAAGGATGAAGGCCGAGACCTGGCTGGGGCTGTACTTTTCGCCATGCGCTTCAACCCAGGCATCGCCCGAGTTCGCCTTGACGATCTTGTAGGGGACCATGTTGAGGTCCTTCTGGGTCATCGGGTCATCGAAGGAGCGGCCGATCAGGCGCTTGATGGCAAACAGCGTCGCTTCGGGGTTGGTGACGGCCTGGCGTTTCGCCGACTGGCCGACGAGCCGTTCGCCCGTCTGGGCGAAGGCCACCATCGACGGCGTGGTGCGCGCGCCTTCCGAGTTTTCGACGACACGGGCGTCCTTGCCCTCCATGACCGCGACGCAGGAATTGGTCGTGCCGAGGTCGATACCAATGACTTTACCCATTTCTTTTTCCTTTCGATCAGCCAGTCCGGCGGGCCCGAATAGCGGCGCCCTCTGGACTTCCGATTGACGATGATGGCGGGGACCCTAGCCCCCGCTTGATTGCTGAACCGTATATAGGGAGGGAAAAACCCGATACAACCGCCCCGCAGCCCAAAAAAATCGACTTAAAACGGCCCCTTAGCTGCTGTCCCGGGCGAGCCGGACCCCGGAGAACTGCCACGACTGGCCGGGGTAGAAGAAATTGCGGTAGCTGGGCCGGATATGGCCCGGCGGCGTGGCGCAGGACCCCCCCTTGAGCACCAGCTGGCTGACCATGAACTTGCCGTTGTATTCGCC
>Ga0222714_10003343_pt1 | contig 16441 bp, 28 predicted proteins | sample C33_3DmetaG_FD_165048 | JGI IMG/M metagenome (GOLD analysis project Ga0222714, IMG submission 165048) | Estuarine water microbial communities from San Francisco Bay, California, United States - C33_3D | ecosystem: Environmental > Aquatic > Marine > Unclassified | place: USA: California...
ATATTGTGTGGTAGCTCAGGTGGTGAGAGCAGGATTCTTATACAGTCAAGGTCGTGGGTTCAAGTCCCACCCACACAACAAAAATTATAACAATGGAAACTAAAAATTGGAAACAGGGTTTAAGTGATAGACACATATCACAAATCATCAGAAGAAAGATGATTCAAAAGTCTGTTCCTTCTAAAAAGGTTTACTCAAGAAAAAAAATAAAAAACAATTTGATAGGTTAAATTTCTATCGTATATTTGTTAAAGATAAATGCACCCGTAGCTCAGCTGGATAGAGCATCTGCCTTCTAAGCAGAGGGTCACAGGTTCGAATCCTGTCGGGTGTACTAAATTTGGTGTCATAGCTCAGTCGGTAGAGCAACGGACTGAAAATCCGTGTGTCGCAGGTTCGATTCCCGCTGATACCACAAAGGGAAACAGAGGAGTCGTAGAACAACTAACTGGGAGAGCAGTAACTCAAGGGTACACACTAAGGACAGGTTGACATTCTTAATTGTGTTGTCGTAAACCCCAACTCTCTAATGGTGTGTGAAGCCGGGTTCGTAATGGTTCAGGCGGGATTCCTGATGAAGTTGTTCCTGTTTCCCGATACTGGAAGGTGGGTGAGTGGTTAAAACCGGCAGACTGTAAATCTGCTCCCTTACGGGTACGGCGGTTCGAATCCGTCCCTTCCAACAAAATAGTCAGGTGGCGGAATGATAGACGCAAGGATAAGTGGTGAGGTGAGGCGGGTAATCCACCGTAGATACCATATCCATGATTACAGGTTCGAATCCTGTCCTGACTACTAAGTGAGTTCTTTGACATATTAATACTTTAACGAATTATGGAAATAACATCATTTATTTTAGGTGTATGTGCGGTCATCGTTCTTATGATGGTCGTGGGTACGTTTGTGAATTATATGACAACTATGTCCTTGAAAAAGGAAATAAACTCTCTTCAAAAACAATTGGAATATACTCAAATGGATTTGGAGAAGAAAGACAACCATGTGTGGGACGGTCTTAACAATGTTGACCGAAACCTAAGAGATGAAATGGAAAAACTCTATCGTCATATTGACAGTAGAGTAGACAAAGCTGTAGATGGATTGTCTAATCACACAGCAGAAATCTACAGAGAATTAGATAAACTAAAAACCGAAAAATCCGTTATTAACGGATAATTCATAAAACGTTAAAGGACTCACTTTTAAAATCTTGCATGCCATGCACTCCTCAATAGCTCAGTAGGTTAGAGCAACTGACTGTTAATCAGTAGGTCCCTGGTTCGAGTCCAGGTTGGGGAGCAAATTAATATCCAAATCTTGTTTTGGTTAAATCAAATAACATTTGAACTTCAGATGATGTAAAATCACCTTCATAGATATAAACGTTACCAATCATACCATCAAATGCTTGTGCGTTTTGAACTCCACTATCATAGTTACCAACTAATAAACTTCTATTATCACTTGAAAGTGATGAACCCCCACCTTCGGTACTACCAACTTCAGTTGTGTTAAGATATAATTTGAATGTATCAGGGTCAGGTGAAACTTTTACTACTAAAGTAGCCATATACCAAGTACCAATACTAACTGTTGCTCCAATACCTGCGATATTTTTTGTTACCGAACCATTATTTGATACAACTTTAGCTATAAGTTGATTTGTTGAGTTAATGGCCATCCAAAAACCATCAGATGTTGATGACCCACCTAAACCTTGTAGTTTACACATAATTGTTTTTGAGAAATTAATAAATCCAACCGCATCGGCCTTAAACCATACAGAATATGCTTTAGTTGTTGTTGTACTTAATTGAGTATCAGAATTATTAACAAAACTAATTCTTGTTCCATTACCACCGTTTAAATCAAACTCACCACCAAACGCAGTACCAAATGTAAGAGTACCTGAACCAGCACTTAAAGTACCGTCATTGTTATTTGATGTTAAATCATACCAAGTACTACCAGCCCCACCATATGATGAAGGGTCAGAAGCGTTTAAATCCGCCAATAATGTTGGTCCTGAATTAACCCAAGAAGTCCAATACCCATTTGAGTTTAACCAAGTTTTTGCATCATTACCAGATGCAAATGATTGAGAAGATATTGTATCGGACAATGATATAAATGAGGATTCCGTCAAGGCTTGTGACCTAAAGAATCCTAAATATGCAGTATCACCATCGGCACCTGGTTGTCCTGATGGTGTTTGGTGAGCAATCACATAACCCAAATCTTCATCGGGTCCGTTCCACCATTTTAATCCTGTGGAACCAAATCCTGAAGTTGGGGTTCCAATAGCCAGATTTCCCACTTGTTCGGTTCCCGATATTGTTGAACCTGTATTATATGCAAAAGGTCTTGATGTTGCCATAGTTTTTTATTATAAATACTTCTTAATTCACTAATTTTTGATTATATTATAATAATGAAGTTTTATCATGGATATATCATATCAGGAATAATATGGGTAATGGGTTTATACCTATCTTATATTTTTAATAACCCCACATTATTTTGGATATGTTTAATAATGTCATCTTTTTTTACCGGTGCAACAAGAGCATTATATAACGAAGAAAACTATAATGATTTGAAAAAATTAAGAAGAGCAAACACTCGTTACTTTATATATGGTATTGTCTCAATGGTCATTAGTATTTTTTTTGATGGTAATATAATATCTCTCCCGTTTAGTTATTTAACGGGAATTTTTTGTGGGTTGTTGATTCTTAACAAAATACACGAGAACAAAATCAAATAATATGTATTTATCTCATCATGAGAGATGCTTTTTTAGTAAAAGGTCAAACTGTATCCTATAGTGATAGAGTGTGGACCGTTGGTGAACTGTATACAGTTCCAGGTAATCCAGAACTTTACATTCAACTCATAAATAATGGTTCTACAATGAACACAAGATTGAGTGAAATAAACCATTTAATTACAAAAACGAAAAAGGGGGAGAAGGATTTGACTTTTCCTATATGATGTATATATTTAATTAATACAAATCGAATAACAAATTCAATGATTACTATTTCACATATCGCACCAACAACAGAGGGTGATACTCCACGAAAGTCGGAGGTGGGATAGTATTGTCAATACGAGACTGAACGAACCCACCTAAAAAAGGTGGGTTTTTTTTTGTCCCATGTTTGATAGTTTCATTATTTGTTGTATATTTGTACCACAATAAAGAAGTAAGTTCTTTGACATATTAGTAAGAGAAAAAAATGGTCGGTTCATCTAGTGGTCCAGGATGTTACCCTTTCACGGTAGACACACGGGTTCGAGTCCCGTACCGACTACAACAAAACTCAGTTCTCCTACGTGCCACTCCTCTTCGTAGAGCGAGATACGGAGACCAAACACAAGTCCACATTGAGTGTGATGGACGGACCGGTTAGGAGTTAAAGAAGGTGGTTAGCGCACTACCCATACTCGCTGAGCAAGATATAACATCGCGGAGAAGATGAGCTGGTGCACACGGTGGTCTCATAAGCCATCACTAGGTTGGTTCGATTCCAACCTCCGCTACTAAATAAAAAGATGGGAAAACACACAATACGCGGTGGAACTATGTGTTTTTAAAAAAGAATCCCATCTTTGTTTGCGAGAGTAGCTCAGTCGGTAGAGCGACAGCCTTCCAAGCTGTAGGTCGCGGGTTCGAACCTCGTCTCTCGCTCTAAGTAATATCAACATAAGGAGATAACGCTTCTCTGAAAGGAACACTGACTTCCAAGTGGGTCGCAACCACAATCGGAAGTTTGGGAACGGCTCAGTGTACTATGTTCAGGACCCTGCTCTGATGTGCACATCAACAGGTTATGGGGAACAAACCATAAGTAAAAACCGGAGACACGATATTACTTTTAAGTGGACCTTTCAGTCGAAAGGAACCAATCCAAATTCGTTACACTTGATTGGAAACGTCTTTGGCCAACAGTACTCACCACGCTTCCCGTTAGGTTAGCGTACCAGGGTGAGTCTTTTACGAGGGTAGATAGTTGCAAATGTCTATCCTCATTTTGCGAGAGTAGCTCAGTCGGTAGAGCACAACCTTGCCAAGGTTGGGGTCGCCAGTTCGAACCTGGTCTCTCGCTCAAATTGGTCTGGTAGTTCAGTTGGTTAGAATACATGCCTGTCACGCATGGGGTCGCGGGTTCGAGCCCCGTCTAGACCGCAATGAGTTTGAGATACTCAGAGACATATGGTTGTCTTAAAACGCCATAGGATACCACCTCACGATTCCTACCACAACGAGTGAGGTCGTGGAGTTTGGGAGAAGGACACTATCCCACCACGTAGTGTTGACTTTTTTTAAGAGGGTAAGACCCACAGGTTTATTGAAGAGGAAAAAAACCGATACATCTACTCATCTGGAATCTCAGGATGGGGAAAACGGGCTGTTAGCTCAGTTGGCTAGAGCACCTGCCTTGCACGCAGGGGGTCGAGAGTTCGAGTCTCTCACGGTCCACAACGCAGACCTTAAAAAGGGCCCTTCCGTCTCGTTGAGCGGCTTAGTTGGGCCCGGGTCTGTTACTCGGGGTGTAGCACAGTTGGTAGCGCGCCTGCTTTGGGAGCAGGAGGCCACAGGTTCGAGTCCTGTTACCCCGACCACTATGAATATTTTATTTATTTTAACTATTTTCGATATTATTTTTTTTGATATTTTTAAATAAAATAAGAATAATGGAAAAAACAAAACAAAAATGTTTAATTTGTAATTCAGAGGCTACTCGTAAACTTCATCACGAAAATGGTCAAGGGTTCTTTTTACTATGTGAAAAAGACGTTTGCAAAGAAGTTTTACATGTTCAACTACAAGGAGCGTTCAGAAATCAAAATTAAATAATATATTTGTAGTATAGGCCTCCATAGCTCAGTTGGCCAGAGCAGCTGATTTGTAATCAGCGGGTCGTTGGTTCGAATCCGACTGGAGGCTCCAAATGAAAAAAATTATTGCACACTCATTATCATATGTTTGGGTAATAGTCCATGTCTTACTAATAATGTTTAAAACTATGAAAAATTTTTTACAAAAAAATCCTGAGATTATTTTAATAATCGGTTGGTTTTTATTAATTTTTACAATAACAATGAATGTCTTATGAAGTGGAATAGAGACGAATGGCAAGGTAGAAGTAAAAAACAAGTAGAGGAAAATTACAAAGTAATGGAATTTATTTATATCTTATTCTTTGTAACAATTGTCGGTTATTTGATTTCAACTTTTTTTTAATGAAAAAAACAAAAATTATCAATTTATTTGGTGGACCAAGTGCGGGTAAATCCACCATATCTGCCGGTGTTTTTTATGAATTAAAAAAAAGAAACATCGAGTGTGACGCACCTTACGAATTCCCAAAACAAGTCGCATGGGAAAACAATCAATCTCAAATATCTGACCAACTGTTTATTTTTGCTAATCAACATAGAGGTATTGTTAGGTCATACGGCAAAGTCGATTTCATCATTTTAGATTCCCCAATCATTTTATCATTAGCATATAAGAATGGATACGGTAACGAGTACCCTTCAAATCTTTATGGTGAGTCATTCGATAAAATGGTTACCGATACATTTTCAAAATACAGTAACATCAATTTTTTCTTAAAACGTAATGAAGATGGTTTCCAACAAACGGGAAGATTTCAATCTTATGAAGAATCTTTAGAATTTGATGAAAAAATAAAAAGTATATTGGACATTAATGGTTTTCCTTACTATTGTTTAGACGTTAATGATGAAACTGTGAATACTATCGTAAATTTTATAATAAAATACAAATAATATAGGGGCCTTTAGCTCAGTCGGTTAGAGCAAATGACTCATAATCATTAGGTCGTAGGTTCGAACCCTACAAGGCCCACCAAAAACAAATGTCAAAATCGTGGATATAAAATATGAATTCCCCTGGGTCATTGCCGATAATAAAACATATGATATTATCGGTATTGGAACTTTTGATGGATTATCCAAATCAAGTAGTGGTCATCTTATGACTTATAGAACTTGGAGACAGATTGTAGATGAAAGAGGATTAACACCAAATGATTCTCTTTATAGAGTATTATCAACTTTACCTGAATATTAAAATTATGACGTATATAATAATTAAAATGATGAAGAACCCAAACGGTGGAAACGACCTCCCTGTGGTTTTATTAAGTGGTGAAGAAGTATGGACTTTTGATAATGTGGATGAGGCAATCAAAATGTCTGAAAGATTAACATTAAATTCAGATTCAGGTCATAGATATTACGTAAAAAAGGCTTAACTTTGTACTATGAAAGTTATATTCCTTGATAATGATGGTGTAATCTGTCTTGCAAACAATTGGGGTTCCCGACACAAAAAACAGAAAAAGTGGGGTGGGATGAAATTGTCCATGCGTGGTAGTGAAATTCCATTGGAGTACCGTTTTGATAATTTTGACGAAAAGGCGGTTAAAGTTCTAAATGAAATTTTGGAACAAACTGATGCCGAAATCGTTGTAAGCTCAGATTGGAGGTTTCATGCAACTCATGAAGAACTTGGAGATTACTACGAATCTCAAGGAATTATCAAAAGACCATACTCAATTACTGACAGGTTTCATTATACTAATTGGGTTGAGGAAGGTATAGTTCCTGAAGATTTTTCTTGGAGTAGAGTTGATGATTTGGAACAACAGCGTTATTTCGAAATCATGCGTTGGTTGAGTAAAAACCCATCCGTGACACATTGGGTTGCCGTTGATGACCTTCATATGGGTATCAAAGTTGAAGCCAGTAGTTATGGTCCTTTTGAAAGAGATTGGGGTTTGAGTAATTTTGTATGGACTCCTCGTGATTGGGAAGGTATTAAACAATCAGGTGTTAAGGATAAGATTTTAAATTTTTTAATGTAATTGTTATGGAAATAAAAATTAATAAATTCATTCATTTTATTAATCGGTTGTCTCAAAAAGCAACCATTAAAGTTATACGATGGACAGACCCAACGTATGCGTCAACCACACATAAAATGGATTATGAAAACGAATGTTTTAGCATTTGTAGAAAACTTATCCCAAAAGATGAGACAATCCTTCTTATGTCCCCAATTTCAGGGAAGAGGTACATCAAATATGATGATGGAGAAATTTTCATTATTATAGAACACAAACAATTAACCATTGTTAACCATCAGTATAGTTATACCATTGAAATTGAAGGAAAGGCTCAAGAACGACTATCAAAAATGTTTGACAATGAAATTGAGCGTCGAAGAGAAATTATGGAAACTGAGATTAAATCAAATGTTAAACATTCGTTAAAGACGATTTATAATAAAATAATCAATGAATAAGTTTAATTTATTAAGATATTGGGGATATTTGATTTTGGGGATTCCAACTGCACTAATTTTATTTGTTGTTACCGGACTTTTTATATATCTATCTCATCCAACACCTGAAACTCGTATTATCACAAAAATAGAAAAGGGTGATACTGTTGAGGTCGTTAAACAACCTATCATTATTAACAACCCTGTAATTGAAAAATCTACAACAACTACAACAACTATTATTCAACCTGCTGAGGTAAATGCAGAACCAGCCGAGGTAAAACCAGAACCTGTTAAACCAAAACCTGTGGTTACACCTCCTGTTATTGATACAACTAAAACTAAAGATACATTATGATTGATTTCGCAGATGTCATTGTCGACCTCCAAGCAGGTGACACTGGTAAAGGAAAGGTCGCCCACGCCTTAGCAAAAAGTGGAGAATATACTCACGTTGTGAGATACAACGGAGGAGGAAATGCCGGTCATACCATTTACCATAACGGTAAAAAGTTTGTTACACACTTTATTCCTGTTGGTGTGTTATATGGTATTAAATCGATTATAGGACCTGGATGTGTTGTGGACCCTGATAAACTTAATCAAGAGATTGAAGAACTAGAAAATGGTGGTTTCAACGTAAGGGAAAATCTCTTTATTGATAAAAGGGTTCACATCATCCGTCCTGATTATATTGTTGAAGACTCACGAGATTCAACAATCGGAACCACTAAAACAGGTAATGGTCCCGCTTATCGTAATAAGTACAATCGTACAGGTATGAGAGCAGAAAACTATTACAACGGTAAAATGTTGATTGACATTTACGAAGAATTTCACAGACAAGGTCGAGTATCCATTTTATTTGAAGGAGCTCAAGGTTTTGAATTGGATATTGATTGGGGTGATTACCCGTATGTTACATCATCACACTGTACTGTAGGTTCTGCCATTCTTAATGGTGTTCCACCACAAAAAATTAGGAATATTGTGGGTATTGCTAAAGCGTACCGAACATATGTTGGGGCTAAAAAATTTGAAAGTAATGACCCTATTTTTGAAGAGATTCGTGAAGTAGGTGGCGAATTTGGTGCAACCACAGGAAGACCTCGTCAGGTGAATTGGATAGACATGGATGATTTGATAAAAGCAATTCACATAAATGGTGTGAATAAGTTAATCATTAACAAAATTGACGTACTCGAAAATGTTAATATATTTAAATCAATCATGGGAGGACACGAGACCACTCACGAAAACAGAGAAGAAATGGAAGAATATATTCGTGACATTGTAAACCTTTATTGTCCGTCTGTTGAAAATGTTACATTCTCAGTTTCCCCATTTGACATTTAATAACTTTTAATTATAATTGAATCATGCTTAACACACCCGTAACCACAAAAGACCTATTGATTGGAATCTCCTTTGGAGTACTTTTAACTATCACTTCTGAATTTGCATTCAAAACAAAAAGTACATCAATTACTGAAAGCACAAAAGACGAGGTTTTTGAACTACAAAGAGAAAACTCTAAATTAGAAGGTGAAAATAATTACTACAAAAGATTCGTAGACTCAACTATGAATGTTTTGACAACAGAACAAAAAATGGATTTACTAAATAAAATGTAATTTTATGAACATTAAACAAGCACTTAAAGAAAAAAACAAATTGGCGAAGAAAGTAACCGATTTGATGGAAAGAACAAACAAATTTAACTCAATGGATGAAGGTGGAGTTCGTTCATATGACCCAAAACAAACATTGACAGATTCACACACCACAGTGGAAGAACTGATTGAATTGAAGACAAAAATTCATACGGCTAACTTGCCAGTTTATGAAAAGATTTTCCGTATGGCCGAATATAAGTCATTTGTGAAATATCTAAAATCTCTAAACTGTACACAGGGAACTGTTGTTAATAGTCGTTACGGTGACACCACATTTCGTCAAATGAATACCGTAATCACTGAAGTTGAACGAGACCAAATGGTTGAAGAGTATGAGGCGATGATTGATTCAATTCAAGCTGAGTTGGATGAACATAACGCAACAACTCACATCTAAGACCTTGTGATTGTTGTCAGTGGATGAGTAGTAGGATATGCAAAATCCTTTCCACAATTTACTAGACATTCAGATAAGTGATACTGATACGTACTCAAACCATAAAGTTCAACTTGTCAATTGGTTCAACCCTCGTTATAGTCAAAACTCATTTTATATCTATTCATAACACGGACAATCACAGACCCCCACTTCGGTGGGGGTTTTTATTAAAAAACTTTTTTGTATATTTGTAATTATGAAAACAAACATTTATTTAGATGATGTTAGAACACCTAAACCAAACCCTTCAACGCACCAAGTAATTGAATGGACTGTTGTTCGTTCTTACGATGAGTTTGTTAATAAGGTAAACGAAGTTGGGTTATCTAACATTGATATTATTTCTTTAGACCACGATTTAGGTGATACTGCAATGATGGAGTATTTCACAAATGTCAGTCCTAACTATACGTTGGATTATTCTAACATTGATGAAAAGACAGGATATGACTGTGCCAAATGGTTGGTAAACACATTTTTGGATAGTGATACTGAATGGTTCTTATTGTCACGAGTGCAAAAGAAAAATAACAAAATACCATTTCCAAAAGTTATGGTACATTCCGCTAATCCAATTGGTTCTGCTAATATTATGGGTTATATCAACAACTTCTTAATGAACGAAGCTCAACAACAAACTTGTATTCGGTGGAATATTCCTCATACGATTGAAACAATTATTGAATAATTATTGTATATTTGTCCTATGAATATTTTTGTACTCGATTTGGATGTTAAAAAATGTGCTCAGTATCATGTTGACAAACATGTTGTTAAGATGATTCTTGAAACCGCACAACTGTTGTGTGGTGTTCATCATATGACCCCCCAAGTCACCCCCCAAGTCACCCCCCAAGTCCCGTATAAATTATCTCACAAAAATCACCCTTGTTCTATATGGGCTCGTGAAAGTTTAACTAACTATTTGTACCTGTGTGAACTTGGTTTGGAGTTGTGTAAAGAGTATACGTATCGTTATGGAAAACGACATAAGTCACAGGATGTAATTGAATGGTGTGTGATTAATAAACCTAATATTGAGGATAAAGGGTTTACAGAACCCGCTAAAGCAATGCCTGAAGAGTTTAAAGAAAAAGAGGTTGTTGAATCTTATAGGAATTATTATCGTGGAGCTAAAAGTTCTTTTGCAAGTTGGAAAAATAGGGAGGTACCAAAATGGTTCGTAGAAAAAAAAATAGGATAAGTCCGAAGGTTGATTTATGTTTGTGGAGTTTATTATTTATTGTTATTATAACAATAGGTGTAATTCGTAGTTTATTATAAAAATAAGGTAAGGACTAAAGTTTTAGGTTTTGGTGTAGAAATATATTTATAGGTATATTCCAACAATATGGATACGGCAACATTAAAAGGTTTAAATTCTCTATACTCCAACGAACATGGTCTAAAATATACCTATAAGGTTGACGACAATGGGGTGTTTGTTGTTGATGTGGTCGAGGTGGATGATTTACCATTAATAAATAAATCGTTGATTAATCGTGGTGTTATTGAAAATACCTATTCGTTGTCAAAATATTTACCAGGTGTAAAAGCTAATGAATTAATAAACCATAGAACAAAAATTGTTTTTAACGGAAAAGTAATAGATTATGATTTTGTTAAGGTATCTGATGAACTTCAAAATTGTATCAACACTTTTTTAGAATCTTGTAAAAAAGAAGTAAAAACAAATTCCCATATCCATGAAGCCTACTTTCCAACCGCACACGGAAATAGAATTGAAAAAGAAATTAAATCGGATAATGATTATTTTTATGTTTACCCTCTCCTTTATGCCAGTGCATTAACATTCGAATATGAAGGTAAAATACATTTTGTTACCGAAGAAAGAATTAAAGATTTTTGTGACAACTCTGAATATGCAAAAGACGAGGAAATGAACTACGATGATGTGGTTTCAGTATTTGTTCAATTTTTTAACAACACGGCAATGGAGGGTGAACAAGGAACAACACAAACGGACCAATTTTATAATTGTGCTATGTCGTTGGGTTGGGATGGTAATAGTAAGGATAGTTTATATTATGATTATTGGTTTAGGTCTGAAATATTTTTAATGGGTATTGGTAAATACATTTCAACCAATCCATATGAATTTGCGGGTCAAGATACATATCCATTACTTTATCAATACGTAAAGTATTTTCAAGAAAAGAAATAAGTCAGCCAACTGTCAAATTAACAAACCCCTTCCTAAAAGAGGGGTTTTTTTATTTCTTTTTGTTTATGTTTGAACGTATGAAAAATATACTACTATTTTTGTGTTTAATACCCACAATGTTATTTAGTCAAAATGTTATGGTTCCGACACATTTTGATTCAGAAAATGCCTCTCATCACATTATGATGGGTCACGTTAAAATGTTCACATCCGATTCAGTTGATTGGGTTTTTGAAAAGAAACCAGGAAGATATGTAACAACATATGATTGGTCACCCGATTGGATTAAATCAAAGTTAGATTTGGTATTTGCCAAAGGTAATTTGGAATATGTTTCTCGTACAAATGGAGGCTACGTTTTTACCATTGCCGTTGTCAATAGAAAGGACGATACTAAAGTTATAAATTATTGTACGTTCCATGTAAGTGCATGGACACAGAAAATTACTGAAATAGAAATTTTATTAGGAGAATAACATATGAAAAAATTATTAGGTTTGGTAATAATGATTATATTATTATATTATTATTATGGTTTGGGTTTGTAAATCAAGATAAAGAATAAATTATGAAAAAATTAATTATAGCGTTATTAGGATTTGTGGTTACAAATGCTTACGCACAAATTGAAATGGGTGCTTCTGTATCAAACAATGGCACTTATCAGACAGAGTTGAACATTATGGATTCAACAGTTTACCGTAATAAAAAAACTGTCTTTACCATGCAAAAAGGAATTGGTGTAATGACTTACAGCATTAAAGACATCTATAATTACTATAGAGAAACTACAGGTGAGGTACCATCGGGTAACAATTTTTATATGGGAACCTTAATCCGAATTGGTTCGGGTAAACAAAGTGTTGTATCAAGTGATATTGGTTTTGGTATCGGATTAGCTAGAACATATTCATCAAAATATGATTACAATCCGAACACAGGGATGGAAACTGAACACTACACTTACGAAGGTTATGAAACCGCAATTGGTATGACATGGGGTATTAATGTTCAGATAATGAACCATGTCGACACTTACTTTAAAGCCGGAGGATTGTTTAGAGAATATGGTGGTTTTTCTGCGGTTGGATTTAAGTACACTTTTTAATAAAAAAATATATGAAAAAATTACTATTAATGATGATGGTTTTGTTCGCAACCTTAAATGCAAACGCAAAATGTGATTGGAGTACTTTAAAACTACAACAATGGAATGAACGTAATTATTACAAGTGGTATGTAAGTGGTCAGGTACTTGACGACACTTGTGTTGATTACATGTTTATGATTTACGATTTCCAAACCAAAAAAACGGACACACTTAATTCGTTTAGAGGATTGACTGAAGTTCAGTTCAATGTTAAAGGTAAGTACAAAATGTACTTGAAGGTTTGGAATCGATGTGAAAAGTGTGACACCGCTTTGTATCGCCCAATCGAAATTATCCAATTCCCAGGTGCCGGGTTAGGTTATTCAGTTGATAAAGCTGATTGTAAAAAATATAAGTTTGAAATGACTTATATTAAGGGTTATCCATTAAAAGATACTTGTATGCAATATTATATGGTATTTTATAAAGGACCCTGGATGGATACGATGTCACAAACCGAATGGGATAATTTGACTGACTACCAAATTGGTATGGAGTATGATTTTCCAGATGAGGATTTCTTAGGGTATACTCAAACTCGAATTGCCGATTTTACATTTGAAGATACAGGTCGTGTATTGATGTACGCTCAATGGTGGAATGGTTGTTTGGCACAAGATACATTTATGTTTAGACGATTGGATGTTTGTAAATCAACCCCAACAAACGGGTTAAAACCAATCACACCTTCAGTTGGTGGTATGGTTCGTCCAAATCCTGCAAGTTGTGAGTTTTATATTACAGATACTCGTGTTCCAATGGAGTATATGATTCTAAACACTTCAGGAACAATCATCTCTGTCGGAAATACCAGTCCTTTTGAACAGACACGTATTGAAAGTTGTAATTGGCCAAATGGTGTCTACTATATTTGGATTATGGGTCTCGGTCGAGAGTTGATTATGATTCAACACTAATCATTTTACTTACTAAAACTATCGTTCATCGGCTAAATCCTCACTTTTGTGGGGATTTTTCAATTTTTACCAATTTTGGCATAGAAAGTGTCTCCATAATAATAATATGAGAAAATTATTATTATCATTTTTACTTTCAATAGGTTTTATTGGAAGTAGTATTGCCCAAATGGCAATTCCTGGCGCGGTTTTCGTTGACGGTCAATCAAGATTCAACGGAAGGAAAGTTACTGTTAAAAATCTACAATTAGATTTTTCTGACGACCATTCAAAGGTACACGGGTTTGTGGGTCCTGTAGGAGCACCTGCAAATGTTAATGTTGGTCCTGGACCTGTTGGTTCACCAACTGCACCTACAACATCACCTTGTAATCCACCAAGAGGTTTCAACAAACTTAACGTTGTTTTTTTAGAAAGACCTGAAGTTAAAGTATGTTTCTTCATGATGGATGCAATGTATGACGAACTTAAACGTCAAAGTGGTAATCAACTTGTAGATGCTCAAATTAGTTTCAGAGGTGATAGTAGAGTTGGTTATAATGTCACTTTTTACAAGTTAGGTAGATAGTATTAAGGTGTGATATTTATTATCAAACCTTTTAAGCATGGCACAAGCACACAAGAGTATACCAAAACCTTTAAGTAGGAAATCTCAAAAGAAAAGACATAAACTTCAAATGAATAATCACGAAGTTTTGAAATCTTTGGAAAACAAAAACCCGTCTAACTGACGGGTTTTTTTATTTGATTTTGTGATATAAACATATTATCTTTGTAGTATGAAAGCAATATTAGAATTCGATTTGGATAACGTTGAAAACGATGACCGTTCTAGTTTTCAGGATGCCGTTAATGGTACTAAATGGAAACTGGCGATGTGGGAGCTTGACCAATGGTTGAGGTCTCAATACAAATATATGCCAGATGATGCTCCTGAAGGTGCATATGACGCATATTACAAATCAAGAGAAAAACTGCATGAAATATTAAACGCAGATAGTTTAAATTTAGATTAACATGGATTATGACATTGGTTTTAATATGTATGGTGCGATGGATGATATTATCGCAGAAGAACTCAAAGTAGACATACAAACATATGTGAACATACTTGAGAATAAATGTACTTATAATGAAGGAAAGTTTATTATATTCTCTTTATTGTCACATAGACAAGATAAAAAGGAAAAAGCAATAAAATTATTTAAATCTAAATTACAATGAAAAAATTACTACTCTTATTGTTAATGACAATGGTATCATTAACATCGTTTGCCTCACATTTGTTAGGTGGATACATTCAAACCTTACAACACGGATACACCGATACGGTAGATGTGTGGGTCGTATTATTTAGAGACCCTCAGGGTGTGTCTACCCCACAAAACATTACGTTAAATCAACTAAAGTTGGTTAACAACTTTTATCAACAAAACACAGCGTTAACATTATCCAAAACGGCATCAATAACTTGGCAAGGTGTTATTGTTGATGTATACTCATTAACAACAATAATGAGTTCAGGGGATTACAGGTTCATTTATTCAACCTGTTGTCGAGGTATTTTAACTAACTCAACTTCGTCCGTTAACTCTAATTTTACCATCGCTTTAGATTACAAAAAGAATGGACCTGGTTCAGTGCCAAATTCATCACCATTATTGTTTAATCTTTTACCAGCTAATTGGGTTGTCGGTGATACTGCACAAACAATCTTATTCACGTATGATTTAGATGGTGACTCTGTAATTGTTGTCATGGATGACGCAATTAATCAACATGCAAACAATACATTCGTTCCACTCGCACCATTTAACCAATTAAACACATACGGTTATTATGATGTTCAAGGTAATGGTACGATTACATGGGCACCAACAACACAAGGTGTATTCGGGACAGGTTACAAAATAGAAGAATATAGAAATGGTTCATTAATTGGGGTTAATCGAGTACAACAAGTTTACCATACCGTTCAGGGTTCAACACCAAACGTAATTAATTTAAACCAAACTCCTACTCAAGATTTATTAAATGGTGATTCGTTATATTTTGCTTGTTTTATTAGCAATGCAACATCAACTGAACTTATTATTCCAGATGTAACAGTCACTCAGGTGTCAAACTCAACATGGGGGTTATCTAACTTACAACTTGGCACATATGTTGGGATACTAAGAGCAACAAATGATGATTCAAACATGGATTACCGTATTGTATTAAATGTAACATCAACTGTTGGTGTTGAAGAGTTGGATTTAAAGGTTGAGTATGAATTGTACGATTTTAACGGTAATCTTTTATATAAAGGACAAGACCTTGAGTGGTCAAAATACGATGGGTTATATATATTAAAAACAAACAATAAGTTTGGAAAAGTATTTATAACAAAATGAGAAAATATTTAAAAAGTACATTAATTTTCATAATCCTTAACTTTATTGGATTATATCTTGGAAGTATTTGGACAACACCGGGTGTTGTGTCAGATTGGTATAATGACTTAATTCAAGCTCCCTGGACCCCACCTGGATGGGTGTTTGGGGCAGCTTGGACCACAATAGGATTAACCTTTGGTTTGGCATCATCTAAGTTTTATTTAGAAAAAGACCACGATATGGTTTTCTTTTATATTCTTACTTGGTTTTTGAACCTACTGTGGAATCCCATTTTCTTTACAATGAAAGCACCGTTACTTTCGTTAATTGTAATTACGAATCTTTCTGTATTGATTGGTTTTATGACACACGAAA
>Ga0222714_10003344_pt1 | contig 16432 bp, 21 predicted proteins | sample C33_3DmetaG_FD_165048 | JGI IMG/M metagenome (GOLD analysis project Ga0222714, IMG submission 165048) | Estuarine water microbial communities from San Francisco Bay, California, United States - C33_3D | ecosystem: Environmental > Aquatic > Marine > Unclassified | place: USA: California...
AGAAGTGGTTGAACGATCCAGATAATCGTTACTTCCGCACAAGGCCGGGGACTGTTTAATGGCGATTACGACGTATTCAGAGTTGAAGACCGCAGTCGCCGATTGGCTCAATCGGTCTGATTTGACGGCGGCTATACCCAACTTTATCTCGCTTGCTGAAGCGCAGATGACCCGCCAAATCCGCCACCGCAAGATGGTGACGCGGGCGACCGCAACTATGGATACGCCGTACTTTGCTGTTCCTGCTGACTGGAAAGAAACTATCCGGTTCCAGTTGAACACAAACCCTATCACCCCGCTACTCTACGTCACGCCGGAACAGCTTCTTGAAGACAGCCAGATGTACAGCGCGGCGAACCAGCCGATGTTCTTCACGACCGTTGGCCAGCAGTTCGAAGTTCTACCGCAGCCAGATGGAAGCTACGACGCGGAACTTCTTTACTACGCCAAGCTACCCGCATTGTCCGACGCAGCGCCGACTAATTGGCTGCTTACTGAAAGTCCAGACATCTACCTATACGGCGCGCTGATGCAGTCCGCGCCGTATCTCAAGGAAGATGAACGTACTGGTGTTTGGGCGTCTATGTACGAGAAGCTGGTAGAAGATATGCGTATCGCTGATGAGCGTGCCCGTATTGGTTCGTCTAAACTTAAAGCACGGATAAGGACTTTCGGATGAGTTTTTCTAATTATCTTGAGAACAAAGTTCTCGGTCATGTGTTTGGTGCAACGCCGTACACCGCGCCTGCTACTTTGTATGTCGGTCTTTTTACGTCTGATCCCGGCGAAGGCGGCAGCGGTACGGAAGTCTCCGGCGGCTCTTACGCTCGTCAGACGATTGCGTTCACAGTCACCGACAACCAAGCGTCGAATACGGCGGCTGTTGAGTTTCCGACTGCAACTGCGTCATGGGGTACAGTGACTTATGCTGCGGTCTATGACGCTGTTTCTGGCGGAAACCTCATGACCTATGGTGCGCTGACCACGAGCAAGACGATTGCAAGCGGTGACGTTCTCCGTATTCCTGCGGGCGACTTCGACATCAATCTGGACTAAGTAGATGGCTGGCTACGGCAGCGGTCTATTCGGACGCGGTAATTACGGAATAGACCCCAAAGAGGCGTCTATCACTGTAAGCGCCGCGTCTAGTGCTGCCGTCTCTGCGCAGCGTATCCTACTGACCGCTGCTTCCGATACCGCAACATCCTCGACGACTGTAACCGCGCAGCAGATCAATACGATTGCGATCACCGCCGACGCTACATCAAGTGTGTCTGTCACGGCGAAACGCATCCAGAACGCCGCGGTGGTAGCTACCGCAACGTCTAGTACGGCAACCGCCGCAACTCGTATTCAGTCTGCGTCCTGTGTCTCTAACGCCATCCCTAGCGTTGATGTGTCGTTACAAGGTGTGTTCCTTATCGACGCAACGGCGAATGCAGTCTCCTCAACAAGCGTGTCCGTAATCCGCAAGACGCCGACATCCGTAACATGTAACGCGCAATCTAGCGTCAGTATTAACGCCACAAAGAAGTGGGAGCCGGAGCCAATCACGCCGGAAACGTGGACGGCCGCGACCGATACATCTGAGACTTGGACACCTGTCGAAGTAATTGCAGAAACTTGGACACCACAATCAATAACAAACGAGACATGGACACCAATTTCTGTTACAGAAGAAATATGGCAGCAAGCTGCGTGAGGAATTAAATGGCTGATACAACCACAACAAACCTTGGATTAACGAAACCTGAAGTCGGTGCATCCGCCGATACTTGGGGGACGAAACTCAATACGGACCTCGATCAAGTCGATGCACTCTTTGCTGCCGCTGGCACGGGAACGTCTGTCGGCTTGAATGTCGGCGCTGGCAAGACGCTGGCCATAGCGGGTAACGTATCCGCCAACGGCGCGACAATCAGTCCTGCGGAACTCAGCTATCTTGATGGCGTGTCCTCTGCAATCCAAACGCAACTTGACGGCAAAGAGCCGACGATTACCACGCTATCTGTCGCCAAGGGGGGCACAGGTACGGGTACACTTACTGGCGTGGTCATTGGCAACGGCACATCTGCATTCACGGTCAAGACCAACCCAACGGGCGCTTTTGTCGGCACAACGGATACGCAGACGCTTTCGGGCAAAACCATTGAAGGCGCTGTTCTGAACAATGGCTACACTGAAGAAGTCTTCGCCATTACGGACGGCACGACCGTCAACCTCGACCCAAACAACGGCTCTATTCAAACATGGACGTTAGGGGCCAACCGGACGCCAGGACAAGCTAACTGGGCCGCTGGGCAGTCCATCACGCTCATGATTGACGATGGCTCTGCGTATACGGTTACTTGGTCAACACTCGCTGTGGTTTGGGAAACGGATGGCGGCACTGCGCCTACGCTTGCTACGTCCGGCTACACAGTTATTGTGCTTTGGAAGGTCGGCACGACAATTTACGGGGCGCGGGTTGGAGACGCCTGATGCTGGCTACGTTTCTTAAAGGCGCGACTTCTGTTGATGCGGGCAACATTCAATATGTCGGCGGTCGCAATTTTAGTAGTGTGGGAACCACAGGCGACATAACTGTATCGCTGTCAGGTACTTTGAGTGGCGGGTTGGGTAACGCGCCATCCGTCGGTGATTTAGTCATTGTCTACTTTGGGACTGGCTCTACTGCCGACCGCGATTTGGTTGTCAGCGGATATACCGAAGTCGCCGAACTTTTTTCAAACGACACCTACGACACAAACTTAGTTGTCGCTTACAAAATCTACACCCTTGCTGATTTCAATGTTACGATAACTGGCGGGACGGGTAGCATCTCCGATGCGGGCGTTGGGGCTATTCAGGTCTGGCGGGGCGTAGATGCGGCTACCCCACTGGATGTAACATCGACAACGGCTACCGGAATTAGCTCTGTCCTTTGCAACCCGCCAGCCATAACGCCAACATCCAGAGGTGCGGTAATTGTTTCCGGCGGTGTTGGCGCGCACATCGCTGGTGCGCAAACTTACTCAAGTTCTGATTTAACTGAGTTTATTACCACTGGGCGAGGCGACGACAACGACGCAACTATCGGCCTTGGCTATTACGTTTGGACTTCAGGCTCGTTTGATCCAGCGCAGTTTACCTTCAGCGGAACCAACAGCACTACCTATTCTTGGGCCGCAGTCACTCTCGCCCTCCGCCCAGCATAAGGACTTACCATGCAGATTAAAATCATATATGGCCAGCCTCAACCCTACAGCCTCGGACAGTTGCGCCGTGACAATCCACAGGTTAGCTTCCCCTCGACGATCCCCGCAGACACGCTGGCGGAATACGATGTCTATGAGGTCGTGACCACGCAGCAGCCCACATACGATAATAGCGCATATAAACTTGAGCAGAGCATTGAACTGGTTGACGGCGTCTGGACGCAAGTCTGGGTGCTTGTTGAACACACTGCTGAAGACATTGAGCGCCAATGGGCGAACATTCGCTCGGAGCGCAATCAGTATCTTTCCGCATGTGATTGGACGCAGTTGCCCGACGCCCCAATAGACAGCGCAGAGTGGGCCGCGTACCGTCAAGCCTTGCGCGACATAACGGATCAAGCTAATCCGTTTAGCATCGTTTGGCCAGTGAAGCCAAGCTAATGGATATGTCATTCGGCATCGACACGCTTCTCACCGTCGTTGCGGGCATCTTCGCCATCATCGGCGTGTGGACGCAGTTGAGCAATCGTCTTGCAATTCTTGAGACGAAGCTGGAGTTCGGCGATGAAAAGTTCAACAGCATCGACAAGAAGTTTGACGAGGTGATGATGCACCTCCGCCGGATTGAAGACAAGCTGGACAACAAGGCAGATCGGTAATGGCGTTTAAGCTAGGCGAAAAATCTCTGGCCAACCTTCACGGGGTACACCCTGATTTGGTTAAAGTTGTTCACCGGGCAATCCAGATCAGCCCTATTGATTTTCGGGTGAACGAAGGGCTTCGGACAATAGACCGGCAGCGCCAACTGGTGGCGGTTGGAGCATCGAAGACGATGCGATCACGCCACATTCATGGCTTTGCGGTTGATCTTATCCCGCTTGTCGATATTGATAAGGACGGCAAGATTGAAACGGAAGAGATGTTCCACTGGCCACTCTACCCAAAGTTGGCGGCAGCAGTTAAACAGGCTGCGAATGAGTTGGGCGTCCAGATAGAATGGGGCGGAGATTGGAAAAAGTTTAAGGATGGCCCGCATTTCCAACTCTCAGCGTCAAAATACCCAGACCCAAAATGACAATTAAAGAACTTGAGACCGCGCTGCTTGAGCGTGTCCGGGTTTGGTGGCGTCCGGTCACATGTGTCGGTATTGCTTGCGGTGTCATTGTAAATGCGGTAGCCTTGCCCATTGTCAACAGCCAACCAATCTCGCTTACGGATTTGGCGGCTACGATTGCAGCTTGTGCGACTATATTTGCGGTGAGAGAATGGGGCAAAATAAATGGTGCGGATTGATCCGATCATGGGTTATGTGGCGGCAGGCGCTCTTGCTGTTGGCCTTACCGCCGGGTGGAAGGTCAAAGACTGGCAGTGCGATGCCGCGTATTCTGCGGTTCTGGAAAAAGCTGAGAAGCAGCGCCAGCAAATGCAAGGAAAAATAGATGAGGTTTCAACGCTCTACCAATCCGAACGAGATAAAGCCGATGTGGTGGTCGCCGGAGAAAAGCAAACCATCCGCGAGATATACAAGACTTTGCCTGCTGTTCCTGCTGATTGTGTTCCTGATGTTCGCATTGTCGGGTTGCTCGAAAGCGGCGTCAATCGCGCCAATGCCGCAACCGCCAGCGAACCTAGCGAGTAACTGTCCGCCGCTTCCCTCGCCACCAGCTACGCTTATTGATCCTGAGCGCGCTATATGGGAAGTCGATATATTAGCTAAATATGGTGACTGCGCATTGCGTCACCGCCGAACGGTAGAAGCATGGGAAGAAGCTGTAAAAATCCGCAAGAAGTGATATAAGGACTAAAGGCTAGACACGGAAAACAACATGGCGCTAATTCCTATCAGCATCCCACCGGGCGTTTATCGCAGCGGAACTGAACTTCAGTCAGCAGGACGCTGGTATGACACTAACCTTGTGCGTTGGACAGAGGGAGCAATGGAGCCTGTCGGGGGCTGGGAAGTCCGCCCTGTCTCCGCCCTAACCGGCAAGGCCCGCTCTCTTCTTACATGGAAAACAAACACCGAGTTCCGCTTGATGGCTGTGGGGACATCCTCAAAGCTATATGCCGTAACCCAATCAAATGGTCTGGTAGACATCACCCCTACTGGTTTTACTGCGGGGTCGGACGATGCCTCTTCGGGTGCGGGTTTCGGGATCGGCACTTACGGCAGTGGCTATTATGGCACACCCCGCCCGGACAGTGGTTCTGTAACCGCAGCAACAACATGGAGCCTCGACACTTGGGGTGAATATCTTGTAGGCTGCTCGACATCTGACGGCAAACTGTACGAGTGGCAGCTTGATTATACAACGCCAACAAAAGCCGCTGTCATTACAAACGCGCCGACAAGCTGCATTGGTCTTCTCGTCACCGCCGAGCGTTCGATGTTTGCGCTCGGTGCTTCCGGCGATGGTCGTAAGGTTGCGTGGTCTGACCTTGAAGACAATACCGTCTGGACAGCGGCGTCTACTAATCTGGCCGGTAGCATCATCCTGCAAACGTCTGGGCGGATCATCACTGGTAAGCGCGTTCGTGGCCAAAACCTTATTTTGACAGACATTGACGCGCACGTCCTGTCTTACGTGGGCCAGCCATTTGTGTATCAAGCAGAAATAGCAGGCCGTGCTTGTGGCGCTGCATCCGCAAACTGCGTTGCCGTTCTTGACAACATGGCTGTCTGGATGGGGCAGAAAGGCTTTCACGTCTATGATGGCTACGTAAAGCCATTGCCGTGTGAAGTTTACGATTACGTTTTTAATAACATCAACCTCAATCAAATCTCCAAAGTATACGCCGTTAACAACAGCCAGTACAACGAAGTCTGGTGGTTCTATCCGTCGGCTAACTCTAACGAGAATGACAGCTACGTTTCGTGGGATTACCTTGAAAATCACTGGTCAATCGGGACGCTGGCCCGGACGGCTGGTGCTGACCGCAGCGTGTTCCGTAACCCGATTATGGTCGGAGCCGACGGCTTTATCTACGACCACGAAGTTGGGCTGAACTACAGCGGGGCGCTTCCCTACGCAGAGACTGGTCCGTTCCAGATTGGCCAAGGCGACCAGATACTATATGTTAACGAGATGATCCCTGACGAACGCAATCAGGGTAGCGTTTCCGCCACGTTTACAACGCGTTATTATCCGACTAGTGAGGAGTCAACTTACGGTCCGTATAGTTTGACACAGCCAACATCGGTTCGCTTCAACGGACGCCAGATAAAGATGCGCGTAACAACAACTACACCGAGTAGCTGGCGTGTGGGGACGCAGCGCCTTAATGCAATTCCGGGTGGCCGTCGATGACCCTTAAACTTCCTCCACCTCCCGCTCAGTACGACCCCGCCTATGAGGCGCAACGTAACCGCCTTATTGAATTGGCGGTTAATAGTAAGTACGAACAAGGGCTTGATGTAGGCATCTATCCTCCGGCTCGATTGATTATGGTTGACGAAGACGGGCACGAGGTAGAAATCTATGTAAGTCACTCCGAACAAGTACGCGCACGGCACGCGTAATGGGCTGTCAATTCATTTTGTTTTGTGTTAATAACGAAGGATTAAGCGGCCCAACCGCACGGGGAATATAATGGCGACTACAACCACTACGCAAACTCAGGCGCTCAATCCTTTCATTCAGGATATTCTAGCGCGTAACTATGGGGCCGCACAGCAAGTCGCGGCTATTCCGTATCAGGCATATCAGGGGCCGCGCATCGCAGGCTTCCGCCCCGCTGAAGAGCAGGCGTTCCAGACCGCGGTCAACGCTGCGACCCAGCAAGTTGGGATGCCGCAACTTCAGCAAGCCACCCAAGTTGCTCAGCGTGCAGCCGGATATTCGCCACAGCAGTTTCAGCAAGATGTCTCCGGCTTCATGTCGCCGTTCCAGACCAACGTCATCGACGCCACGATGGCCCGTCTCGCACAGAACCGCGCTGAACGTGACGCTGCTACCAAGGCTCAGATGGCTTCAGCGCGGGCATTCGGTAATGAACGCCGTGGTGTATACGAAGCGCAGCTTGCAGGTGAAGAAGATTTGAATACGGCTCAGACGCTGGCGAACCTGTATAATCAGGGATACACGCAAGCCGCTGGGTTTGCACAGGGTCTGCCGGGTCAGCAGCTTGCGGGTGCATCCGCTCTTGCAGGCTACGGCCAACAGGCTCTTGGCAATCAGCAGGCCTACGCTGCGATGCTTCAAGGCGCAGGCCAAGCACAGCGCGGCATGGCTCAGCAGAACCTTGATCTGGCGTACAAGGACTTCCTCGAACAGCGCGGCTTCCCGCAGCAGCAGCTTCAGACTTTGCTTGCTGGCGCGAGTGGCCTCCCGTCTCCGATTACACAGACGACAACTGCACCCGGCCAGTCAACGCTCGGCCAAATTGGGTCGGCTGCTTCGGCAATCGGCGGTGTTCTCGATCTCTTCAAGAAGGGCTAATTAGATGCCGACCCCAATGGAAACCTTGATGCAATCATTGGTCCCGAACCGCACTCCTCCGGGTGGTGTGGTGCGTTCTGTTGGCGCTATGCCTTCTATCGCGCCGCAAGCTGTTGCTCCGGTAGGGGTTGCGCCAGCCGCACCCGCAGCCCCGCAGCTTTCGCCGACGGCAAAGTACATTGCGGATATGCAGGCTCTCATGAGCGGCGGCATCGGCCAGCTATCGACTGGCGAAAAGATTAGCGCGCTTGGCCAAGTACTTCAGGCCGCAGGCAGCCGTGGCGCTTCTGATCCAGCCGCTGTTCTTCAGAACGTGCGCAAGCAGCAGATGGATAAGCTGAACGCACAATTTCAGATTGTGCAGTTGCAACAGGCACGTAAGCAGGCGGAGGGGCAGGCACAGCTTAAAGCCGAATATGTCGCCCAGCTTCAGCAAACAAATCCACAACTCGCTCGTGCCGTTCAGTTGATGAGTGCTGATGATTTTGCCAAACTTGTTATTGAGCAGAACAAGGCTCAGGCTCCAGCACGGCTTGCATTTGACCCACTCGGTCGCCCCCGTGATCCTTACTCTGGAGCAGTCATCAATCCATCTGCTCGATTGCAAAATCTGCCCACAGTAGCAAGTGATGAACAATATAACGCGCTTCCATCTGGAACGCAGTTTGTTGATCCTGAAGGCAATATTCGGAGGAAACCATAATGGGATGGCGTGACGCACCAATTATAAAAGGCGCTCCTGAAGCCCTTCAGCAGCCGGTAAAGCCGACAGAAACTCCCGGTTTTCGGGGGGCTGTAGCTGGCGCTGAAACTGCTGCTACAGAGAAAGTTAGGGCTGGGTTGAGGCCCGGCACAGAAGCCGCGACTGCTTCTGCAACCGCGCCGGTTCCTACTCAGGCAATCTACCAAGATTTGACTGCTGCGAGATCGCAAGTAGCGACTATCGGCAAGCAGATTGACCGTGTAGAACAGATTTACAATCGTTCGCTGAAGGGGGTTGAGCCTTGGCGGGTAGCACGGGAATATTTCCCAAGCATCGCGCCAACGTCGTCTGTCAGTAAAGATGTAAAACGGTTTAATACTGCGGCAAGCCAGTTGTTTTCTCTTGCGTCACAAATCACTCGTATTCCGGGTGAAGGCGACCAAAACATGCGCGAATTTATGCAGAAGTTGGAGGCCTACAAGCCGAGTTCTGACGATACAGATGCCTCTGTCGAAGAAAAAATTCGGGGCTTACGTTCGCTAATAGACGAACGGCGTTCATTTCTTGATGCTCGTATTGCTGAAGTACGCCCGCCCAAGTCTCCGGCTATGCGCGCCGCACAGGCGGCTATTGCCCCCAGAGCCACAAAGACCATTACATATGACGCCAAAGGGAACCGTATCCAATGACCATTAAGGCGGTATCCGCAGATGGGGTAGCCCACGAATTTCCAGATGGAACGTCGCAAGAAGTTATTGATGCGACTATGAAGTCGTATGCTCAGTCTAAGCCAGTAGCGCAACGGCCCTCGTCTCCCGGTGCTTTGGGCACAATCACCGATATTGTTGAAGGGCTTTATCTTGGTGCGCGGCAGCCGTTGGATACAGCGGCTATGCGGCTTGAACAAGCGTTTCCTTCAGTAAGTCGTTTTGGTGCGAACCTAGGATTTGCTCCGTCTGCGACCGATATATTGGCCCAGCAGAACATTTTGCGCGCGCAGTCTCCCGCCAAGGTGTCGCAGATTGTCGGCAATGTTGCTGGCGTTGCTCCTTTTCTTGTGGCCGGGGGCGGCTCTGTGGCTCCCGCTACTTTTGGTGGGTCTGCGGTATCGGGCGGCGCGACTAGCGCGCTTCTTTCGCAAGCGCAGACGCCTACCGAGTTTGCCGGAGAAACTGCTACTGGTGTTGCCGGTGGCATTGTCGGAAAAGGTGTTGGCGATTTTGTTGGCGGAGTTATTGCCCCGAAGGTAACTGAAGGTGTCCGCACGCTTACTGATCTCGGCGTTCGTCTTACGCCGGGGGCCATTCTTGGTGCTACCGATACTGCGCTTGGACGCGCCGCAAATATGGCGGAGACGGCCCTTACTTCTATTCCCGGTCTTGGCGCGCTTATCAGCCAAGCCCGTGGCACTGTTCCAGAGGATTTTGAAAAGGCGGCAGTAACTAAACTTGCCGATTTCATTAACGTACCCGTCCCCAAGAACCTATCAGGAGATAGGGCTGTCAGTTGGGTAAAGAAGCGTATTTCTGATAAGTTTAACGACCTTGTGCCAAATCTAGATATGGCGCTACCAGATAACTGGCAGGCCCAAACTCGTGATATTTTTAGTAGCCTAAATCTTCCCGCCAGCCGTAAGGGTTTGTTGGATGATTTCTTATCTACGGTATCGCAGAATGTTGAGGCAGTAGCCGATACTATGGGCCGTATCTCTGGTCGTAATCTACAGAACTCATTAAGCAGCCTTTCAGATACTGCTCGTACTTTTATGAAATCTGATGATGGGTTTGAGCGTCGTGTTGGTTCAGGTCTAGCGCAGGTCCGTAGTTGGATGCTGGACACTTTGGCCGAACAAAATCCGGCGCAAGCGGATGAACTTCTTCGTCTTAACAAGGCGTGGAACGCTCAGACAGTTTTGGATAAGGCAGTCGGATACCAAGGAAATGTTGTTAGCCCTACAAGTCTTACCCGCGCCGTTAAATCCTTAAGTAATGGTAAGATAGGCGGGTTCTTTGAAGACCTTACCCGTGCGGGTATGGAGATACCCAAAGGCCTCGCCGAAAGTGGAACCTTTACTCGTGCGGCTGCCGCGCAAGCACTGGGCCTTGTCGGAACCACAGCCGGAGGAACATATCTGGCGCAACAAGAAGGCGCAGTTCCATACGAATTGCCAGTATCTACATTGGCTACACTGGCTGCGTTGTATAGCCCGCAAGGACGGCAGGGCCTACAGTATGTCATGACCCGTGAAGCAGGTCCAGCAGCGCAGCAACTAGCCAATATGGCGCGGATTGGTTTGGGGCCGACTGCAACTGCGGCTACCCTTACAGAACCCGTAATTAAACCTCCGGTCGAGGCGTCAAGTGATGCGCTTCAGAGATTTCGTAAACTCGCGCCAAAGGGGCAGGTCTTGATAGATGTACAGTCCGATGAGATGGGTGGCTTTGCCCCTATCTACGGTGACAAGCGGTCTTTTGGTAAGGGTATCTGAGGTATTTATGTCGAAAAGCTACACCAAGTATGTAGACCAGATGGCCGACAAGTACGGCGTTCCGCGTTCGCATGTTCGCGCTATATATGAGAACGAAACCGCCAGCGGTAAAAATGTTCGTTCTTCCTCGGCGGGGGCGCAGGGGCATATGCAACTTATGCCTAGCACTGCAAAAGAAATGGGTGTCGCTGATATATCTGATCCGTACCAGAATATTGAAGGTGGCGTAAAATACTACGCAAAGATGCTGAAGAAGTTTGGCGATCCTGTGGTTGCCGCCGCCGCGTATAACGCTGGCCCCGGAAACGTTAACAAATACGGTGGCGTACCGCCATTCGCCGAAACGAAGAACTATGTCCGTAAATTCGTAAAACTTGTTGGCGCGGAAGACCTCATGGGCAAGCCGGATACAGAGGCTACTATGCCTCCGAAGAAAGAGACGACGCCTAAAGTCGCTATGGCTGCGGCTCCTGTTCCGCTGTCTCCGAAGGCTTCGCCAGAAGATGTCGATGAACAATTCTTCGCTATTATGTCAACTCTCGGCAAACGCGCAAAGAAAACTAAGCGTGATAAGTTGATCGGACTTCTTTCTGGGATTTAGTAATGGCCAAGAAAAGTAGCGTTAAAGACATGTCGTGGCGACCACAGCCAAAGTCGAAACGTCGCCACAAACCCGACGGGCTTCGCCATCGTAAGTCTTTGGGGCCACGCAGTCACTTGCGAACTAGCTTCTAATATCATAGACACTGCCCATGAAGTTCATGGGCATTGATCCCGGCGCGTTCGGGGCTGTTGCTATTCTGGATAAGGATAGCCGAGAACTTGTCATCATCGACATGCCTACATTAAAGGTCAAGCGCGGGCCGCGTGTCGTCAATCAGGTGGACGCGCACATGCTGGCCAACGCTTTGCGCGGTCACGTCACCGCTGATACTTCCGCTCTCATCGAGAAAGTCCACGCCATGCCGGGCCAAGGTGTGTCCTCGATGTTCAGCTTTGGCCGAGCGGCTGGTATCGTCGAAGGCGTGCTTGCTGGCCTGTCTGTATCTTTTGAGTTGATACCGCCTGCGACTTGGATTAAGTCTATGCGCACGTTCGGAGGAAAGGACGGCAGTCGTCAGCGGGCACAAGAGTTGTTCCCGGATTACGCCCATCTCTTCGCACGGAAAAAGGACGATGGCCGGGCCGAAGCTGCGCTTCTTGCCTGCTACGCCGCCGAGAGGGAAGACAATGAACCATCTATTCGATTACCAAAAGGTCGGCGCAGACTTTCTCTGTAAGAACCCGGCCGCATTCCTTGCCGATGAGCAGGGTCTCGGCAAGACGCTTCAAGTTATCGCAGCCTGTGATACACTCGGCCTCACAAAGGTCGTTGTGATCTGTCCGGCCATTGCCAAGATCAACTGGCGTCGTGAGTTCGAGCGGTGGGGAACCGTCGAGCGAGAAGTCAAAGTCTTTAGCTACGATAAGATCACGCAATCGAAGGAGGTCCGCAATGAAATCGCAAAGTTTGAGCCAGACGTTCTTGTCTTGGACGAGGCGCATTATCTGCGCAACCGTACTGCTAAGCGCACAAAGTATATCTACGGCCAGCATTGTCGTGGCGATGGTCTTGTTAAGTTTGCTGATCGTATTTGGTTGCTTAGCGGTACTCCCCTTCCTTCTAATGTCAGCGATCTGTGGACACATCTCAAAGCGATTTGGCAGTACCCTTTAAACTTCACTGACTTTACATTGTATTTTTGTAAAACTTGGAATGGTAAGTTTGGATTGCAAATTCTTGGGAACAAGTCGGAACGCATGGCTGAGTTTAAGACCGTGCTAAAATCAATGATGCTCCGCCGTAAATCCGAAGTTGTGTTGAAGGATTTACCACCCATCTGGTGGCAGGATACTTCGATAGAAGTAGCTAACTGGAGCGATACTAAGCCCATTGAAGACCCACGAGAGAAGGAGGCCGTCGATGCTATCCTTGCTAACGCTTTGACAAACGAAGATTTGTCCGAAAAGATAGACGGCATCGCCCCGCATATCGCGTCACTGCGTCGGCTGACAGGTGTAGCCAAGGCAGCGCCCATCGCCACACAGATAGCGGGCGAGTTGGCCGATGATGCCTACGACAAGATTGTAATCTTCGCCTACCATACCGATGCGATACAGACGCTTTACGATAAGTTGAAGGACTTCAATCCGGTCGTTGTTGCAGGTGGTATGCCAACGGCTGAACGCCAAGCGGCGATTGATAACTTCCAGACTGATCCGAAGGTGCGTGTATTCATCGGCCAAATCACAGCCTGCTCGACAGCCATTACCTTAACCGCCGCAAATCAGGTGGCGTTCGTAGAGATGGATTGGCTGAACTCTACTAATGCACAAGCGGCCAAGCGTTGCCATAGGATCGGCCAGCTAAAGCCGGTGATTGTTCGCGTGTTCTCGTTAGCCAATTCGGTAGACGAACACGTCAACAAGATACTTGCGCGTAAAGCCCAGATGATTTCGGAGGCTTTAGATTAAGAAGGGCCGGTGGGTGACTTCCAAACCCACCGGCCCTCCCTTTTATTTAGAGCAAATCGTCAAGGTCGGAGATGTCTGCGGACGGGCGTTCCGTCGCAGTGAACTCGTCCGCAGCAGACAGGCGGCCATCCATACGGGGACCGTCGGCTACCTTCTGAAGATTGCCCAGTGAGAAAGCAACGCCGTTGTTGCCGTTCACGCTGTACGCGTAGGCGCGCAGCGAGGCACGGACCTTTGCCCCCGGATAGATTTCCTTGGGGTCTGTAATCGGAGCAGGCTTGCCGTTCTCGCCAGCAAACTTGCTGACCACACCGGGGGCTTGCTTAGATTTGACGTTCATGAAGACCGACCCTTCAGGGTAGCCCTTCTCTTCGCCATCGTTACGGAAAGGCATACGGATTTTGCCGCCTTCCATGAGGCTCTTTGTCTTGTCTCCCCACTTCTCCTTGGCCACCGCAGCCGCCGTCGCCTTCAGTTCGGACATGTCAGTTCCATCAAGGAATACAAGGCAGCAAGAATAAACTGGCTCGCTTGCACCCGGAGGCGTCTGTGGTTCGAACACATGCGGATACGAGATGATTGCTTCTGGTGTTATAACTTTTGACATCGGTATTTCCTTATTCAACGGTAAAGTCATCAACCGCTAGGGTAGCGATTGCTGGACGGTTATCTGTATCAGCGACCATTGATGTGCCGGATGATACAGCTATGACGAGCGATGCAGGCAAGTTCTTCTTACCTACAACACGCTCGATCTGCGGTGGCGACTTCAACTTCTTTTCGTAGATGTCGTCGTCATCGAGACCTTCTTCTGTGGCCCAAGCCACAAATTCTTCTTCAACACGCCAGCGGCGGGTCGGTCGTTTCTCAACCAGCTTATAGCCGGGAAGCCCGCCGCCCGTTTCCAACAGGCTATTGGCATGGCGGCGCAAAGACTTGATCCACTCTTCGATCAGCGGAACTCTTTGCAGATAGTCCGCAACCTCCTGTGGAGATAGGTCATTGACGGTTCGTACTGTACCGAACTCGTCTTGTGCAACCTCAAGGGCGTTGTTGCGCAGGGTCGAACAAGTCCCCGCCGCAAGGCAGAACTTGCAATGGTCGCCAGAGATGCGCGGTGCGTCCGGCTTCAGTGACGCATGTGCTGCGTCAATCAGGTCTGTGCCAAAGTCCATGATCTCATCGCGGCTGTAGCTACGCGACCGCACCGGCCCATCGGGGTGCATGGCGCGTGGCTGTACAACAACCGTGACAACCTTGTTGACTGGAGCCTTGTCGCCAATCTCAAGGATAGCACCGAGCGCATAGTATTTAAGCTGCTCGTTGTCTGCGACTTCAACTGCGACACCTTGGCCGTGCTTATAGTCGAGGACGTAGAGCGTTCCGCTTTCTTTGCCGTAGATGATGCAGTCCGCCGTGCCGAACATCGGCATGGGCGGATCGAGTTTGTCGAGGCTAAAGCGTTTTTCATAGCGGCAGATGCTTGGCTCCAATGCAGCCGTCTCGCGGATGTGGTCGATGTAGACCTGCACCGCACGGGCCATATTGTCGTCAACCTTGTGGCCGTTAAACTCTTGGCCAATGAAGATGAATGCGTCTTCATGTCCATTGACTAAGCAGAACTCACCGAATTCATGCGCCGCTGTACCCAGTTCGGCGTAGGGTGAACTCTCGTTAGGGAACGGAGCCTCGGCGTTGAGTGAGCCGGGGCAGTTGATGCGGCGCTTCGCATTCGACGCGCCAAACTTAGCGTGTGCTGTCATTTCCGATACCTCTTTCCTTCTTTGCCCTCGGCGTTGATCGGGCAGCCCTGCGCCCATGCCGGAACTTGTGTCATGATGTCAATCATTTCGTCAAGCGAACCAAAACCATCCGGCACTTCGCAAATGATTTCATCGTGGACGGACAGGATTACCGGGTAGCCTTTTATCTCTAACGCCATCATGGCGGTGGCCATCATGTCGCGGGCGGTTGCTTGCACCACGTTCTCCGTCAACAGGCCACCCCAGATAATCTGGGATGTCCACTGACGCGTCACGCTATTCAACGTATCGACTTGCGCTGTATCTCTCATCGCACCCCAAGGGGTTTCTCGCTGAATGATGCGCGGATTGTGGTACGTAAGCGACCGCCCGCTAGGTAGTGGAAGCGGAACCGTCCCAACACGGCCTGCTCCCTTTACCATATCTACAAAGTCTTGCTCAACATCACGCCAGTACTGCGCGATCCTGTTGTTCTTCTCACGGTAGACGGCCACGATGCGCTTAGCTTCGTCCTCGTCTACCTTGATACCCATCGTCGCGCACTGCTCGGCGAAGCGTTTGCCCCCCATGCCATAGCCGCAACCCAAGATTGCCATCTTACCAACCTGCCGTTGTCCGTCAGTGACGCTCTCCACGTCCACGTTGTAGATGGCCGATGCCATTTCTTTATACACGTCTCCCCCTTTCCGGAACGTCTCAACGAGATCGCTCTGCCCTGCTACCCACGCCAACACGCGGGCTTCAATCGCCGAGTAGTCGGCAAACATTAGTCGATGGCCGTCGTCGGCTATCAGCATCGACCGCAATAGGTCGGACGCCAGAACCGTTCCGGCCCCATGCTCCGACACATCCTTATCCGCTTTGAGTTTGGCGATGATCTCGTCCAACTCGTCTTGTTTCTTTTGCGGACGGGGGAAGTTCTGTGGCTGCACCAAGCGTCCCGACCACCGGCCCGTTGCCGCGCCGTGATACATAAGGAGGCCGCGCATACGGTCGTCGGCGTTGGCTGCGTTGACCATCGCGTCATACTTAGCTGTGCTGGACTTCGCGCCATCTTGGCGTAGTCGAAGCACTTGCTTGATGATGGGGTGCAGCCCGTCCATAGCCAGCAACCGCGTCACGGTCTGCTTGTCCACGGAGTTGACGTTTAACTCATAGCCACGAAGCCACGCGGTTAAGTCCATTGCGTTCGTTGCTGCTTTGACTTGACCGTTCGTAAGGCGCTTCATCTCTGCGTCGATGTTCTCTGATGCGGAGTTAGCAAGTTTGCTAACTCGGTCGATCAGGTCGATGTCAACCTTAACACCACGGTCGTTGATGCGCTGGTC
>Ga0222714_10003345_pt1 | contig 16429 bp, 17 predicted proteins | sample C33_3DmetaG_FD_165048 | JGI IMG/M metagenome (GOLD analysis project Ga0222714, IMG submission 165048) | Estuarine water microbial communities from San Francisco Bay, California, United States - C33_3D | ecosystem: Environmental > Aquatic > Marine > Unclassified | place: USA: California...
CAGGTTGAGTACGCCGTCGGGCTGCAGCCTTCGGCCGTCGGAATCCGTAGTCGACGCTTGCACGCTGTACTCGAGGTCGCGGGTGAGTCCGCTGCGCTCGAGAAGCTTTTCGAGCACCATTTCGCCCCAGTTGCCTTGGGCCTTGTTGTCGCTGCGCAGCGCGCGGGTGAGTGCATTGGCTTCGTTGCGAAGTTTTTCGGACTGCTCCATGAGGCTTCGGACCTCGGCTTTGAGTTCACTGCGCTCGTGTACGCCCTGCAGGTGGGTCTTTTCAACGCGTTCGCCAAACTGCTCTAGTTTGGCCCGAAACGGAGCAAGCAGTACGTCCATTTCGGCCTTGTTGCCTTGCTTGAGCTGTTCCTGAAGCATGCGCGACTGCTGGCCAAGCGCCTCTTGGGCCACCACCTTAAACTCGTTTTTGAGCTGCTCGCGCTGGGCCTCGACTTCGCTTCGTGCGGAATCTGCGGCAGCGAGTCGCTCCTGCACACGGGCGAGGGCCATATCAGACTCGCGCTGGGCATTTTGGGCTGCGGTCAGGGCCGTTTCAAGTTCGCGAACCCGCTGGTTGGCGGCATCGTACAAGCCTTGAATGCGGGCCATTTCACCGGAATCGGTTCCGCCCGAACCACCACGGCGCAACTGAAGCACCATCAGGGCCCCGAGGAGCAGCACCGTGAGAATTAAAAGACCAGTCGAAATCACAGCTCAAAGGTAGGATTCCCGGCCGACCAATCCGGTCCGTCGATGCCCTGAGTTTTGAACCATTCCGCAGTCGTAGAAAACGGTTTGCTGCCCCAAAATCCGCGGTAGGCTCCGAGCGGGGAGGGGTGGGCCGAGCGCAGCACAAGATGGCGCGGGTTGTTGAGTGCAGCACCGCGCTTTTGGGCATGTGCACCCCACAACCAAAATGCGAGCGGACGCGCTTCAGCGTTCAACACCTCAAGAACCCGGTTCACGAGTGGGTCCCATCGGCCGTCGGCATGGCTTCCGGGAGCCCCGGCGCGCACGGTTAGGGCCGAGTTCAAAAGGAGCACTCCTTCGCGGGCCCATGCCGTCAAATCGCCCGTTGGGGGCGGGGTGAGGCCGGTGTCTGAAGCGAACTCCTTAAATATGTTGCGCAGCGACGGAGGCTCCGCAACGCCCCGCGGAACCGAGAAGGCCAACCCATGTGCCTGCCCCGGCCCATGGTAGGGATCTTGGCCGAGCACCACCACCTTAACGCGGTCAAAAGGACACAATTCAAACGACTTCCATAGATCCACGGCTGGCGGGTAGACAATTTCAGATGCGTAGGATTCCGCGGTACTACTGCATAATTCGTCCATCCACGTCGCCGTAGCATTCAGCTTGAGGGCGTCCAGCCAGTCAGCCGGTAGAGGAGGAATGCTGTTCATACTGCAAACTTCGTATTTTTGTCGCTATGCGTACGCTCAAAACCATTCTTGCGGCCCTTCTTATTGCAGCAGCCGCGGCATCTACGGCCTCGTGCAAGTCGGCCGACATGTGTCCAGCATTCATCGGATCGGCCGTGCCGACCGCCGAAGCTGCGGCTCAGGTATGAGTCTGGTGCCCGTCACCAGCTTAGACGACATTCACCGCCTCGGTCGCTATCGGGGCGGAATTTTAGTTTTTAAGCACAGCACTCGCTGCAGCATTTCAACGGCAGCTCACCATCGAGTCCAGACGTGGCTAAAAGGCAATCCCGAAGTTGAAGTGGGCTATGTCGATGTGATTGCCCAACGTCCGCTGAGCAACGAACTCGCTAACGCGTGGTCGGTGGAGCACCAAAGCCCGCAGCTGCTGTGGTTCCGCGAAGACGGCAGCGTACTGCACCAAAGCCACTTTGGAATCGACGCCGGGTGGATCGATTCGCTGAACTGAACTCGGTTCCGCGCGTTACACTATCATTCATGGAAGCATCAAATTCGAACCCAACGCCCGTGCGCAAGCCCAATTGGCTGCGCGTCAAGCTGCCCACAGGCACGAACTACCGCGCCGTGCGCAACGTCGTGGACCAGTACAAGCTCCACACCATCTGTGAGTCGGGACGCTGCCCGAACATGGGCGAATGCTGGGGAGAGGGCACTGCAACCTTCATGATTTTGGGCAACATCTGCACGCGTTCGTGCGGATTCTGCAATGTGGCCACTGGGCGCCCGTTGCCCGTGGACTGGGATGAGCCCGACCGCGTGGCGCGTTCGATTCAGCGCATGAAGATCAAGCATGCCGTACTTACAAGTGTGGACCGCGACGATCTAGCTGACGGCGGGTCAATCATTTGGGCCGAAACCGTCGCAGCTGTGCGCCGTCTTTCTCCCGGAACCACCATGGAAACCCTGATTCCCGACTTTCGCGGAATCACCGACCAAATTGACCGCATCGTCGAGGCTGCACCCGAAGTGGTGAGCCACAACATGGAGACTGTGCGCCGCCTAACTCGCCAAGTTCGCATCCAGGCCCAGTACGACCGTTCGCTAGAAGTACTACGCTACCTCAAGGCAAACGGAGTCAACCGCACCAAAACCGGCATTATGCTTGGTCTTGGCGAAACCGAAGACGAACTCTACCAAACCCTCGACGAGGTGCGCTCCGTAGGGGTAGACGTGGTCACTCTTGGGCAGTATTTACAGCCTTCTGCGCGCCACTTACCCGTCCAGCGCTTTGTTGAACCCGAAGAGTTTGAGCGCCTTGGAGCCTACGCCCGTACACTTGGATTTCGCCATGTGGAGAGCAGTCCGCTCGTTCGTTCGTCCTACCATGCCGAACGGCATGTGCACTAAGCCTTCTTTACCTTATTTTTAGCACTCTGTTTCGAAACTGTATGAAAATGAACCGTACCCGCATCGCCGCCCTGATTTCAGGATCGGTCCTTCTTGCCGGCGCCGCCATGGTTTTGGTCCCTTCGGGCCAACCTGAGGCTCGCCAATACCAATTCCGCGACTCGGGCAATCAAGCTCGATTTGCTGGCTACAACGAATACCTGCACATGATGCGGGCTAACCAAGTGACCGGTGAAATTGATCCTGCTGCAGTTCAAGCGGCTTGGTCTCAACTGCTTCAAACCGCTCAAAAAACCAATACTCTCAATTGGGAGTCACGCGGACCTGACAACCATGGTGGCCGTACGCGCTCACTCCTTGTGGATCGCGACAATTCAAACAACGTCTACGCCGGTTCAGTAGGCGGTGGTTTGTACCGCTCTACAAATGGAGGCGCAAGCTGGAACGTGGTAAGCGACCCCGGTGCCAACCAATCGGTAGGCAGTATCTGCCAGGCCGCTAATGGAGACATTTACTACGGTACCGGTGAAATTTGGCTCGGCTACGGCGGAACCGGTCACAATACCACGCCCAACTTTGCGGGTCGCGGAGTATACAAGTCAACCGACGGCGTAAACTTCGTTCAGCTCGCAAGTACCAATCCGGCAAACAATTCAGCAAGTGCGGCTTGGACAGCAGTTGCGGATATCGAAGCGCACCCTTCGGACGCCAACACGATTTTTGCCGCCACAAACGGTGGGTTCATGAAGACGACCGACGGAGGTGCTACGTGGACGCAGCTCCTCAGCGGAAGCATTACGGACTTCGCGCTTTCAGCCGCAGGTACGATTTACGTCAACCAGGCGGGTCGCACCATGAAGTCTACAGATGGAGCCACCTTCACCGAAGTATCAGCTCCAATCGTTACGGCAACTTCACTACCACGTCGCGCCGGTGGTCGTATCCGCTACTCAGTGAGTCCACAAGACGACAACTACGTCTACTGTGTGCAGACCAACGGTTCTGCCCTTGCGGCGGTCTACCGTTCTACCGACGGTGGCAGCACGTGGTCAAAAATTGGCCAGAAGGGAGCCAACTTTGACCCACTCTGCAACGGAGTTGGTGCCGACGTGTACTGCCAAGGCATTTTTGACTTGTTCCTCACCGTGAGCGCCAAGGATAAGGATCATGTTTGGTTAGGTGGTATCACCGTATGGCAGTGGTCTGCTACGGGCGGATGGGTTCAAGCTTCTACCCTTAACGACTTTGCCGGCAACCCATTCTACCTGCACTCCGACAGCCACGAGCTCATCGTCGACCCTAACAACCCAGATGTCATCTTTACCTCAAACGACGGTGGCGTATTTAAGTCAAACAACCACGGTGCAACGTGGTTTGAGCGCAACCTCGGATACAACACCTACCAGTACTTCGGATTCGGAGTAGGCAAGGACCGCAAACTCTTGGGTGGTTGCCAAGACAACGGAACCAGCTACCTCGACTACACCAGCGTTTCACCCCACGGCGTGAAAAAGGTATTTGGAGGCGACGGTGGCCACAGCGATATCTCTTGGCTCAACCCCAAAGTGATGTTTGCTGAGACCCAAAGCGGAAACTTCTACCGTTCTGACGACGAAGGTGAGGGTTGGGCAACCTTCTCAAACGCGCTGCTCACGCAAACTCGCTCAGCCGGCCTTCCGTACTCAAACTGGATGATGCCATTTGAGCTTTGGGAGACGACCAACGACCTTCAGTCGCAGGATTCGGTTTCGTTCGAATTGCTCCCTGGCATTCGCTCAATGGGCTTTGGTGACGGAATCAAGCGCGTCTTCAAGGGCAAAATCAACCACAACCAGCCCGCAGCTGAGTTTATTCCAAGCACGCTTCAAATCACAGCAGGCGCCCTGACGGCGACGGCCAACGCAAACGGTGTCATTTCAGGTGATGCCACGGGTGTGTTCTACGCGGATTCTGCATACTTTGACATCACATTCAATTCTCCGCCTATTGCAGAAGTGATCGTGACGTGCGACGTGTACTTACCTGCAAACTCATCGTTGACCCTCAAGTCGGCAATCGGAGCGCTTCCCGTTCGCGCAACCACTACAAGCCGTCTCGATGTAGGCGATGAGTTTAAAGTTCAGGATCCCATTCAGTCAATGTTCTTTGTGGGTCTGACTTCGCAGTCTACCGCGACCGTTCCAAAGATGGGCGGAGTATTCATGACGCGCGATGTACACGACTTCAGCAAGACCCCAGAATGGTGGCAAATCGCTCACTTGGGTAGCAACGTGACTCCGCACTACATGAAGATTTCAGCGGACGGAAACCACCTCTTCGTATCTACGACGAGCGGCCGCCTGTTCCGTATCTCCAACCTACTGGCAGCTCGCAAGCTCAATCAAGCCTGGGTTGATTCCGCGAGTTCAGTCCTCACGGTAACCCAAATCGGAAACTGGAACGGCCGAGTCGTGACCGGAATCGACGTGGACCCCAACGACCCCAATCGTGTTGCAGTTTCTTTGGGTAACTACGGGAACACATCCTATGTTTTTGTCTCGAACAACGCACTTGCATCGGTTCCCTCGTTCACCAACAAGCAAGGAGACCTTCCGACGTTCCCATGCTACTCGGTATCGTTCGACAAGGCTAACCCAAACCGTCTCTTTATCGGTAGCGAGTGGGGTATGTTCATGACTGACAACATCAATTCCGCGACTCCGAGCTTCACTGAAGAGAACAACGGAATGGCACGCGTTCCAGTTTTTGAAATCGAGCAGTATCGCACGGACTTCAACTACGACCCCAACAACCCGATTTCATCTCCGACTGAGGGTGATGTATTCATCGCTACCCACGGACGTGGTTGGTTCCAAACTACCACAACCAGCGTGAACCGCCCGTTGGGCAGTAACGAGCCTGAGGCGCGCCTCGACAAAGAGTCGCTCGGTCTGTTCCCGAACCCTGCATCAGATATCGTTCGCGTTCCTGTGGGCGACGGATCCGTTACCCTGACCATCCGCACCATGGATGGCCGTCTGGTGCGCCGAATCGACATGAAGACCACCAACGGCCTGACTGCAGTGCCCGTTCAGGTAAGCAACCTTGCTAAAGGCCAGTACGTCCTGACCCGCACTCAGGGCGGACAGGCGATCAGCGAAATCTTCATGAAGCGCTAACTGTTCACCACAACCTTTTAAAGGGGCTGCCGAAAGGCGGCCCTTTTTTTTGGTGGTAAGGGTAGCAAGGTTGGCAAGGTTGGCTCGTTAGTTTCAAGTAGCTAGTTACTAGTAACTTGTTGCCGCACATTGGCTCACGTTGCGAAGCATTCCAAGCCGCGTAGCGGCCCCATCGCGAAGCGCAACAACCCGTTCGGTTATAACCGGATTTTACTTTTTCTCGAATTTCTCGAAATGACTATGTATTTATAAATCAGTCTGTTGGGCAAAATAGCCATTTGGGAGGATTTAGCCGCGCAAGCGCCCCTAGCCGCGCAAGCGGCCCTAGCGCGAAGAGTAAAAAGCCAGCGAGCCAACCTTGCTAACGAGCCAACTCTGCAAAAAAAAAACCGCAGCCCTAAGGCCGCGGTCTCACACTTAAAAAAGTTCCGGACTACCGAACCGCGCTCTGGATGAAAATCTGCAGAATGGGGTGATTTGGATGGGCTTCGCTCATGGCATCCGCGGTGGTGCGAATCAACTCAGCGTCCTGGTCGGGATTGAACAGTGGGTAGTTTCCGACAGATTGGTAGATCGCAAAAATGTTGGCGAGTGACGCGGGGTCTTCGGTGATCATTGCTTCGAGGTCCTTGCGGTGCTTCTCGACACGCGCCTGGTAGCGGGTGAACAGAAGCGCGTTCTTCTCGGCAACGTCAGGCAGACCTTGGTAGGTTTGGGCTTCGGCATCGAGGCTATCCATCAGCATGGCTGAGTGGCGGAGTGGCTGGTAGTGGGCCAACAGGCGCTCCGACAGGGGTGAACCGGTAAGGCTGTAGGTGGTGATGTTGTTGGCCACGCTTACTTCGCCTTCGATGTCGTCGCCGCGCTCGATTCCGAGGCGCAGGCTGCCATTGTTGTCAAAAGCAAAAGCATAGAATGTGCTGCCTGAACTGTCGAGGGGGAGCTCGATATCCAGCACGCCGTCGGCCAACTGCAGGGTATCCCATGGGTAAAGGCGGTCGGGATCGATGCGGTAGACGATGACCTCTTTGGCTCCGGCAACTTGGAGTTCAACAGGCACGAGGTCGCCGCCTGTACAGGCAGCTAAAAAGAGCGCAGGAGCGCTAAGCCAAAGTTTGTTCATGGCGTGGTGGGGGATTATTGATCGAGTTGATTTTTGAGGAGCTCTGTCGTGACTTTGGGGTCGGCCGCACCGCGGCTCCGCTTCATGACTTCGCCCATAAAGAGTCCAATGAGGCCTTTTTTGCCAGAGCGGTACTCGGCCACTTTTTCGGGCCAATCGGCCAGGACGGCGTCGACAATACCCTGAAGGGCGCTGACGTCGCTTTGCTGCACGAGGCCAAGCTCGTCGGCCAAGGCTTTGGGGTCGGAATCCGGACGGTCCGCCAAGTGCCCAAAAATTTGCTGGGCGGCACTGTGGCTCACGGTGCGCGACTCAATGAGGCCAATAAGCGCCGCAAGCTGGCCAGGACGAACGGGGAGGCGATCGATGCCCATGGCGCGTTCGTTCAGCCAACCTGCAATCGGTCCGCTGATCCAGTTGGCCGCGGTTTTGGCCGGTGAACCCGCGGCAACCACGGCGTCAAAATAGGTGGCGGTGGCCTTGTCGTCGGTGAGCAGTTGGGCGTCGTACTCAGAAAGTCCCAATTCCTTCTGGTAGCGCGCTTGACGGGCACGAGGAAGTTCCGGAAGACTCGCACGCTTCGACTCAATCCACTCTGGAGTAAGTCGCACTGGGGCGAGGTCAGGTTCGGTAAAGTAGCGGTAGTCGTTGGCGTCCTCCTTAATTCGAAGGACGGTGGTTATGCCTTTGCCGGAGTCAAACGTACGGGTCTCTTGGTAAATGGTCTCGCCGGCTTCGACGGCGGCAACTTGGCGCTGAAACTCAAAGTCGATCGCCTTCTGTACGTGGCGAAAGGAGTTCAAATTCTTGACCTCAACTTTGGTCCCAAAGGCTTCGCGGCCCACAGGACGCACCGAAATATTGACGTCGCAGCGCAGCGACCCCTCTTCCATATTGCCGTCAGAAATATCGAGGTAGCGCACGAGCTGGCGGATCTCGTTCAAGTAGGCGTAGGCCTCTTCGCCGTTGCGAAGGTCCGGTTCCGACACGATTTCGAGCAGCGGAACCCCAGCGCGGTTGAAGTCAAGCAGCGAGTGAAAGGGGTCGAGGTCGTGGATGGATTTGCCCGTGTCCTCTTCCATGTGAATGCGCGTCAGGCCGATGGATTTGGGTCCGGCTGAGGTCTCGATGGCCACGGCTCCGCCGTTGCAGATCGGAGTCTCGTGCTGCGTGATCTGGTAGCCCTTGGTGAGGTCAGGGTAGAAGTAGTTCTTACGTGCGTACTCGTTGTACTCGCGAATCGTGCAGCCCAACGCGAGCCCCAAGCGCGTAGCGGCGGTCACTACTCCCCAGTTTGCGCGCGGAAGCGCTCCGGGCAAACCCAGCGAAACCGGGCTTACCTGGGTATTCGGTGCGCCACCGTAGTCGTAGCCTTCACCGGCATAAGCCTTACTCTTGGTACTTAACTGAACGTGTACCTCTAGGCCAATTACGGCCTCGTAGCCCTTGTGCGTCATGCCGACAAAGGTACGCGGAACCCTCGGGCCTTCCATTCCCGCTCGAGCCATTTCAGCAGCCGGGGCCCGTCGTTGTCGAGCACGATTTCGTGCGGAAGCACGTACACCGAAATTCCCGCCCATTCTCGGGGCTTTGCACCCATTCGGGCGCGGTCTTTTTTAGTGGTTACGATGCACGTAATGCCCTGTTCTCGGCACTTTTGGGCGATGGACTTCACCACTGAAGGACGGTAGGGCTCGTGGTCGGCCAGCACCATGGCCTCGGCCATCGGAACCAGTCGGCGCACCCCTGCAAGAAAGACGGCGGGTTGGCCAATTCCGCAAAGGGCAAGGGCATTGAGGGTCTGACCAGCTTGCCAGACGGGGGCATCCCACTGGGGTAGAGGGTCTCCGTAGCGTTCCCAACTGCAAAAGAGCTCTTGCTCAGGCCGCAAATCGAGCTTGGCCCGAATGTCAAGGCGCGTCAACGGATCCACCGGGCCCGGGCAGCGCGTGACGACCACGGCATGCGCACGACGGGCTGCAGATGGATGTTCGCGCAAGCGTCCGGCAGGAACCACGTGGTCCTGGGTATACCACTGACCAAACGGGCACACCAATAGGCTCAAGGCAGTCTCAACGCCTCGGTGCTGAAAGGCGTCGTCGAGCACAACGACTCCGTGACGTCCCATTTCGCGAAGGGCGTCGGCCCGCTGCTGGGCGACGACGACGTGAACGTCGGTACTGTGCCCAAAGTGCTGGCGCACCATGAGGGCTTCGTCGCCGACATCCTGCGGAAGGTCTTCGAGCTGAACCTCACGTACGTCCTTGGTGCGACGGCCGTAACCTCGGCTCAGGTAGTACACGGGATCCACCTTAAAGTGAAGCTGTTCCATCAACCAGAGGCTGAGGGGTGTTTTGCCGGTCCCGCCCATGTGGAGGTTGCCGACGGCCAGGGTTGCAATTTGGGGCTGGTAGGGCGTGCGGATCCGCCACCGGTACCAGGCCGCGTGCAGCCATGCGCCGAGCGCGTACACCCACGAAATCGGAACCAGCAGCTTACGCACGACCATGGGTGCGAAGGTAGTTCCAGGCGTCCGCTGCAGGAACCTGCAACGCCTCAGTGCGCTTGGCGAGCCAGGTTTTTTGGCGCTTGGCGTACTGCCGGGTGCGCAGCGAAATCCGGTCTGCCATCTGCGCGTCGTCGTGCACCGGGGCTCCGGGCTCGTAAAATTCACGGTAGCCCACCGTGTGCAGTGGGGTGAGATGCGCCCACTGCTCCAGGCCCAACGCTTCGTCGCGCAGTCCATCTGCCATCATTTGGCGGCTGCGTTGGGCGATCCGGGCTTCGAGCCAGTCCATGGGGGCCTCGAGCACCACCTCGCACACGGGCAGGGGCCACACTCGCGAAGCCGATCCGCGCCGCTGCTGCGAATAGGGGGTACCGGTCAAGGCGATGACTTCAAGGGCGCGCACTACGCGACGTCCGTTCTGCAGGTCGGCCGACTCGGCATACGAGGGGTCCAAACGCTGCAGTTCGGCGGTCAGTGCTAAGGGGTCTGACAGCCAACGGTGTTCGAGCTCGGCACGCAGCGCGGGGTCCGCGGGAGGCATGGGGTCGAGCCCCTCGAGCAGGGCCATGGCGTAGAGTCCTGATCCGCCGGCGACAACGGCGCTTCCGGTCCGGGCGATCACGTCGCGCAGCACGGGTTCGGCCCATTCCGCGTAGCTCGCCGCAGTTAACGGCTCGTGGATGCTGTGGCTCGCGATTCCGTGGTGCGGAACCGCCGCGCGTTCCGCGGCGCTGGGGCGCGCCACCCCAATGCTGAGCTCGCGGTACACCTGCCGGGCGTCGCAGTTGATGACCTCGGTTCCGAGAAACTGAGCCAACTCAATCGCAAGGGCGGTCTTGCCCGAAGCGGTCGGGCCGTGCAGCATCCAAATGGCGGGCGCGGGATTCATGCTGCGAAGGTAGCATGTGAAAATTCCGTATATTTAAGTGTGGAGTTTTTAGCGCAACCTCAAAATCGCTCAGCCTACCGCCTTATTGAGCGGCAGGATTTGAGTGGATTGCATTTTGAGGATGGCGATGTTCACCCAAGCGAAGAGCTTCGCCAAGTGCGATGGAAACTGCTTCACAAGGCTACTTTTGAGGGCAATGTTGAGGAGCGCAAAGTGACGATTTACGTCACAGCGCAAGAGGGGCATTTCGCCATTCACACGACCCTGTGGGCCTGTACTGAAGACAAAGTAGTGTTCAAAAACGGCGAAGAACTACCGATTCGCGCCATCGACGCGGTCGAGTTTCACCACTCGTCCGAAGAAGAGTAGCCGTCGGCCAAGTCGTCTTCGTCGAACCCGTACTCGTCGTCGTCCTCGTCGAAGTCGTCGTCAAGGCTTCCGCCTAGCCCGTCGCCGCCGTACTGCAGTTCAGGGGCGGTTTCGGGGCGAACTCCGTACGAGAGCACCACTTCGGGATCACCGCATTCGCGGTCTTCGTGGCGCACAAATTCGACGAGAAAGCTCCACATCTCGAGAAAGTCGTACACAAACAGAAGTCGTTGGCCCGGAGCGCCCAGTACCTCGCCCACACTTAGGGCGGCCATGCTGGGGCCTGCGGCGGGGTCCATGGAAATCAATGGGATCTCGTCGCCCTGGTTCCATTCAGCGTCGGTGCGGTAGAACGAAGCCATTTGGCCGGGATTTAGCGCAAAAGCCGCGGCAATCGCGTGGTGTGCTTGCTCTAGTGTGGCAGATGACGAGATGGCTACATCGCGAAAGATGTCCTCTTCGGTGTTCAAAATGGCGCGTACAACCGTGGTGCTCATGATTTCAAGGGAATTCCGTGTTCAGCAGCCCAAGCCGTTACATAGGCCTTGGCATCGTCAAAGGTATTGGGAATCGCGCCGTCGAGAATAGCCTCGCGCACGGCGGTTTTCATTTGGCCCACCATGGGGCCGGGGGGCAGGTCAAACCAGCTCATTAGTTGGCCTCCGTCGATCGGCGGTTGCCAGTTGCGCAGGTGGTCGCGGGCCTCAACTTCGGCCATTTTGGCCTTTACGTGCTCGTAGTTGGCCAGGTAGCGCGACTTTTTGCGCGGATTCTTTGTGGTGATGTCGCTGGAGCACAGAATCATCAAATCTTCGATGTCGTCGCCTGCATCAAACAGCAGTCGGCGTACCGCGCTGTCCGTAGTGGAATCACTTACGACCGCAATCGGTCGCGAACTCATTTGGATCAGCTTGACCACGTAGTCCATTCGGGCGTCCAGCGGCAGCGAAAGGCGCCTAAAGAGCTTTTTAGCCATTTTTCCGCCCAAAAATTCATGGCCGTGAAAGGTCCAGCCCGTGCCCTTCAAAAACTTTTTGGTCGGAGGCTTGCCAATGTCGTGCAGCAGGGCCGCGAGGCGCAGCCACACGTTTTCGGACTGCGCCGCTGTATTGTCGACCACCTCAAGAGTGTGCCAAAAGTTGTCCTTGTGCAGGTGGCCTTCGACCTCGTCGACGCCGGCAAGGGCCGCTACCTCGGGCAAGAGGACCTCCATTGCGCCGCACTGGTACATCAGGCCTAGGCCCACCGAGGGCTTGGGGCTTTCGAGAATTTTGAGCAGCTCGGTCTGTATGCGCTCGGGCGACAAAATGGCCAGCCGGTCCGCCGTGGCCTTCATTCCTTCGAGGGTGGCCTCGTCGAGCACAAATCCGAGTTGGCTGGCGAATCGAAGTCCGCGCAAAATGCGCAACGGGTCGTCGCTAAACGTTTCACTTGGTTCAAGCGGAGTACGCAGCACTTTGGCCTCAAGGTCTTCGCGCCCGCCAAAAGGATCCAGCAACTCGCCCCACGCGGCGCCGTGTACACCTACGGCCATCGCGTTGATGCTGAAGTCCCGGCGGCGTTGGTCGTCTTCAAGCGTGCCGGGCTGAACCGTGGGCTTGCGCGATTCGCTACGGTAGCTCTCAGTACGGGCCTGTACAAATTCAATTTGCCACCCGTGCCAGGTGAATTGGGCGGTACCAAAATTCTGGTAGACCGCGACTTTGCCCGCTTTGAGTGCCGTGGCGGCGACTTTGGCTACGGCCAACGCATCACCTACGACGACAAAATCCACGTCTTTAGAGTTTCCGCGGTTCATCAAGCGGTCGCGCACCCAGCCACCCACGACGTAGCAGGGCAGACCGAGTTCGTCAGCTGCGGAACCTACCGCGTGAAACAGCGGATGGTCAATCCATGATGCATAGGGTTCCGCCACTTAGACTGCCACTTGAAATTCGCGCAGGGCGTCGTTCAGCGACGTCTTTTGGTCGGTGCTCGCCTTGCGCTGACCGATGATCAGGGCGCAGGGGACTTGGTACGTTCCGGCCCCAAATTCTTTGGGTATGCTGCCCGGAATCACCACGCTGCGCTCTGGAACGTAGCCGCGGTACTCCACGGGTTCGGCACCTGTTACGTCGATGATTTTGGTTGACGCAGTCAGGACCACGTTGGCGCCCAGCACCGCTTCGCGGCCGACGCGCACGCCTTCGACGACAATGCAGCGCGATCCGATGAACGCGCCGTCTTCGATGACGACCGGTGCAGCCTGTAGGGGTTCAAGCACGCCTCCGATACCGACTCCGCCTGAGAGGTGGACGTCGGCGCCGATTTGGGCGCAGCTGCCGACCGTGGCCCATGTATCGACCATGGTGCGCGGGCCCACGTAGGCCCCGATGTTGACGTACGAAGGCATCATGATGACCCCAGGAGCGAGGTAGGCTCCGTGGCGCGCCACCGCGTGCGGAACCACACGCACTCCAAGGGACGCGTAGTTGCGCTTCAAGGGCATTTTGTCGTGGAATTCCATGGGACCCGCTTCAAATGTTTCCATTTTGCGCTGCGGAAAGTAGAGCACAACGGCTTTTTTAATCCATTCGTTGACCTGCCAGCCGCCCTCGACGGGTTCGGCGACGCGAAGGTCTCCGTGGTCGAGCGCAGTAATGACTTGGGCCACAGCGTTCAATGCATTTGGGCTTTGCAGTTCGTCGCGGTGCTCCCAGACGTGTTCAATGGTGGTGCGTACTTCGTTCCAGTTCGGATTCATCGTTTTTGCATTAAAAAGTTCTCTAAAATGAGGCTCGCGGCAGCGGCGTCGAGTTGACCCTTATCTTTTTTGACGGCTTTCGAACGCCCTAGCAGCGCGGCACCCTGGGCGGCCAGCTTTGAGGTCAGCCGCTCGTCCACCAAATGCACGCTGACTCCGGGCCAAAGCGCCGCAAGCACCTTGGCTACGGCGTCCCGGGCGGCGGCACCGTGCGAAATTCCGCCGTCGAGGCGCTGGGGGTTGCCCAAGGCCACTCCGTGAAGGCTCGAGCCATCCCCGTAGCGGGTCGTAAGCTCGCGTGCCAAGTCGGCGGTCGCGAGGGATGCCACCGGAAACGTCATGAAGCCCTGCGCATCGCTTTCAGCGAGGCCGGTGCGGCGGAGTCCGGGGTCAAGGCCAATCCACATGGTTTTCGAGTGCATTTGTGCGGGGACCACAAAGGTAGGGGGTATCTTTGCGCCATGGTTTATCCGATTGTGGCGTATGGATCGCCGGTGCTGAAGCGCCGAGCCAAAGAAGTGGACTGTCCGAGTGCCGAACTCACGGGCTTTGTGGATTCAATGTTTGAGACGATGTACGCATCAAAAGGCGTCGGGCTTGCTGCCCCTCAAATTGGCTTTAGCACCCGTGTTTTTGTGGTTGACGGATCCCCATTCGCCGAAGATCCCGACAACGCCGAAGACGCCGAGGTACTTACGTCGTTTAAAAAGGTGTTCATCAACGCGCAAATCATAGAAGAATCTGGCGATGAATGGGCCTTTGAAGAGGGCTGCCTGAGCATTCCCGACCTTCACGAATCTGTAGCTCGAAAGCCGACGTTGCGCATCAAGTACCAGGACCTCGAGGGCCACTGGCATGAAGAAACGTATTCAGGAGTGCCTGCGCGCATCATTCAGCACGAATACGACCACATCGAGGGTATTCTTTTTACGGACCGTCTGAGTCCGCTGAAAAAACGCCTCATTCAAGGACGCCTCAAAGACATCGCCGCGGGCAAAGTCAGCTCGAACTACCGCATGAAATTCAACGTGGCATGAACAAGTACTTCAGCATTGCTTCGGTTGCTCTTCTCGCTGCCTGTACTCCCGGAATTGACGGAGAGCAGGCCATCGCCGACATGACGGCCCGAACCAACTGGGCTACCGACTCGTTGGGGTCGCACGCCATTGTGGCCCGCCTCGAGCAGGCGGCGGCGGAATCTGAAGACGATTCGCTATGGGCGCGCTACCAGCTTGCCGCGGGAGATCTCGAGGCTCAGATTCCGAGCCGTGCCCTCTTTGCCATTCGCCACTATATGCGGGTGGTGGACTCGCTTCCCGACCGATTTGGTCCGCGCGCCCTATTTGCCGTGGCGACCACCTTTGACGTGGGTTTGGGCGACCAAATTCGCGCCGCGCAGGCCTACGAACTCTTTGTGCAGCGCTACCCCCAGCACCCCTGGGCGGGCCGCGTCGACACCATGCTCCAGCTCACCCGCACCAATGCGGACTCCCTACTTTTGCAGCAAATCCAAGCTAAATCCAATGAATGACCTCAAGCACGTGCTCGCGATTGCGGGACGCCCCGGCCTCTACCAACTGATTGCATCAACCCGCACTGGCCTTGTGGCAGAACCGCTCGGCGGCGGTCCCCGTGTGAGCGCTTCGGCGCGCCAGCAGGTGCACGTCCTCGACGAGATGGCGCTGTACACGATTGAAGGTGAGCGTCCGCTCCGCGAGGTGCTCGCTGCTGTGGGCGAGGTGCTCAAGGGCCAGGAATCGGTTCCGCACAATGCCGACAGCGCCTTGGTTATGGCAGAGTTCGCCAAGCTCGTCCCTGACTACGACGACAGCCGCGTGTACGTGAGCGACATGCGCAAGTTTTTTCAGTGGTACAATGCGCTTGTGCGCCACAACTTCTTTGCTGCGGGAAGCGAATCCGCCCCAGAAGCTGCAGACGCCCCCAAGCCCAAGGCCGCTAAGAAAAAGGCTGCCCCTAAAACCGAGGATGGCGAATAAGCCGGACCGCGCCGCGGCGCTTGCTGCATTTGGTCGCCTACTGGACATCATGGACGACCTGCGCGCCCAATGCCCTTGGGACCGCGTGCAGACGGAGCAAACCCTGCGGATTCTCACCCTCGAAGAGGCCTACGAACTCGCAGATGCCATTGATTCGGGCGATTGGCCCGAACTCGGCAAAGAGCTCGGAGACCTCTTTTTGCATCTGGTGTTTTACAGCAAAATTGCCAGCGAACACGGTCACTTTGACGTGGCTGACGTGCTGAATGGCGTCTGCGACAAGCTGGTTCGCCGGCATCCGCACATTTATGGCGACGTTCAGGCAGATGACGCCGACGCGGTCAAGGCCAACTGGGAGGCGATTAAGCTCGCTGAAAAGGGTTCCGCAGCCCAAAAATCAGTGCTGGAGGGAGTTCCCAAGGCCCTTCCGGCGCTTGTCAAGGCCTACCGAATGCAGGATAAAGTGCGCGGAGTCGGATTCGACTGGCCTTCGATCGACGGAGTGTGGGGCAAGGTCGAAGAGGAGCTTGCAGAACTTCACACGGCTCCCGACGAAGCTGCGGCCGAAGAAGAGTTTGGCGACCTGATGTTTGCCCTGGTGAACTACGCCCGCCACCGCGGATGGGACCCTGAGCAGTCCCTCGCTCAGGCCAACGACAAATTCAAGCGCCGCTTTCAAGCCATGGAAGCCATGCTCGACGCACGTGGCGAGACCAACGCCAAACAAACCCTCGAGGTTTGGGATGAGCTTTGGAATCAGGTCAAAAGGCACGAGAATTGATTTGGGCTTAACGTTGCGTTCACGGTGCTTTGCCACCTTGCATCAGCCCAAACCATGAAAACCATCTACCTCGTTCGCCA
>Ga0222714_10003346_pt1 | contig 16426 bp, 6 predicted proteins | sample C33_3DmetaG_FD_165048 | JGI IMG/M metagenome (GOLD analysis project Ga0222714, IMG submission 165048) | Estuarine water microbial communities from San Francisco Bay, California, United States - C33_3D | ecosystem: Environmental > Aquatic > Marine > Unclassified | place: USA: California...
ATGGAGCCCAAAGAGCCCAGTCAAGTTGGAGCTATTGGGAGTTCAGCGGAGCAGATGAAATCCTCCAGGTGCTCTGCGTGCGGGAGACCCTGTACTGCCTTGTGCGCTACGGAAGCAACATCTTCCTAGAGCGCATTCCGGTGCAGGACCGCTCACCAGAGCCCCCTGCAAACGCCCCGTACCCACTGCTGCTGGATCGGCGGGTATCGACAACCACCGAAACACCAGCGGCCATGCGGGTGGCTGCAGGCACCTACAACGCAACGGCCAACACCACCACCTGGACGCTTCCCTATACAGCCGCGGCCAAGACGCAGGCATGGTCCGGCTGGAGTGCCACAGGCAACGGCGGCGTTCTGCTGTCGACGATCACCAGCGGCACGACGATGGTTGCCACAGGTGACTGGTCGACCCAGCCGATTTATTTCGGCGAGCCCTACAACTTCCGGTATCGCTTCACCCGCTTCAAGCTCTACAAGGAGATTGGCGGCGGCAAGGCGGCTGCCAACGTCGAGCGCACGCAGGTACGGAACGCCAAGCTCAGGTATCACGAGACCGCTCACTTCAAGATCCATGTGATCCCAGAGGGGCGTGATACCGGCATCTATACGTTTGACGCCACCATCCTTGGTAGCCGTGCATCAGCACTGGGCTCCAGCAACCCCACTGGCTGGGATCCCGACAACAATCGTTTCTATGAGGGTGTCTTCAATATCCCGATCATGAGCCGTGGTGAGCGGTGCATGGTCGAGATCCATAACGACACCCCACACCCCTGCAAGTTCTCTACTTGCGAATGGGTTGCCCTTATGACCGGCAAGGCGAGGTCTCTGCGATGAAGTGGGTACGGGCCGACGAGGAGATTGCCATGGAAATTGGCCTCAATCTCCGCGAGCAAGACCAGCACGAGGTCATGCTCAGTCATGGCGTCACGGGCCTGGAGGCCGTCCTCGACAGCTACTTAAGTAGTGACATCTGCCAGGCCATTGAAGGTGACGATGGCGGCGTTGTTGGCATCACGGGCGTCTGCGAGGACCGCATCTGGCTACTGGGCACCTATGCGTTGACGGCGACCAAAAGCCACCGCTACCAGCTTTGCCTGCACGGCCGGGAATGGGTTGACTACTGCCTAGAGGAGTCGGGAGGTTTCTTGCAAAACATGGTGTATTCCAAGAACGTGGGTTCAATCCGCTGGCTGAAGTATCTCGGCTTTACGGTTGAAGACCCCAGGCCATTCGGCCCTAGTGCGGCGTTGTTTCGCCCGTTTTGGAGGAATCTCTGATGTCGCAAGCACCAGTTGCAGGAGGCGGAGGCAAGTTGTTCGGCCTTGACCCCGTATCTCTTGCAGTCAGCGGGGTATCGACGGTTCTTGGGATCTTCCAAGCCGACGCCGCGGACAAGGCGCGCCAACAGGACTATCTCGACCAGACGGCCTACTCCGGCGCCACTGCGAAGTTCAACCAGTGGCAAGCGGGCATGAATCAGCAGATGAGCTCGCTGAATGATCAATACAAGTATTGGCGCGACACCGTTGGCTACAACCAAAACCTGGCCTACACAAGCCAGTTAAGGAATTACGAGCTCGCCAAAGAGCTCGCCCAGGCGCAGCGTGTTGGCGAGGCCCGAGCCGGTGCAGGCGCCAACTACGCGCTGCAGGCAGAAGCAATTCAGCAGCAGCTGCAGGAACGGGGGATGCAAGAAGCCGTAGCTATGCAGCAGGTGATGTACCGCGGCCTGCAGGCATCAGCGGCCTACCAGGCATCAGCCCAGGAGGGCCGAAGCATGGACCGCTACGTCGGCAACTTTGCGCGGCAGGTTGGCGACTTCAAGACGCTGCAGACCATCAACCAGCAATTCCAAAACCGCCAGTACCGGCGCGAGCAGTTGGCATCTGTGACCGCCTACCTCAATCAATACAACAGCCAGCAGTTCTACGAGCCCACTCCCCACATGGATCCAGTGGCTCCATTTGCACCGCTGCCCTCCATGGTCATGCCTCCTCCGCCTTCGATGGCGGGTGGCGGGCCTGCAAGCACCATGGCTATGGGCGCTGGCACTGCGCTGCTTGGCGGCGTGAACACCTACCTCGACACCGCTTCAGCAATCAAGAAACTCTAATAGCGCCATGGCACGCGATTTTCAGCTTCCTCAAGGTCAGCTCAATCCGGCCGCCAGGCCTGTCAACGCTTTTCTTTCGCCGATCGACTATCAGGTCGCGCAGCCCGGTAGGCCGGCTGAGCTGCCTGGCGTTGACCAGCTATCTGCCATCAGCACGGGTGGTACTCCCAACATCCAGGGCTACAACCGCTTTTCCCAGCTCTACGAAACCCTGGCGCCATTCACACGCGAGGCGGTGAAGACCGCCCAGTCGGCGGGCTTGGCGTTTGCCGGTTGGCAGATGCAGAAGGGCGAAGCCGAGTTCATGGCTGCGTACCGCAAGGCGCAGGTGAACGTCGACCAGCAAGGAGAGGTTGGCGAGAGCCAGTACGCCAAGGCCTCGCGTGAGGTCTATGCCAGGGATCAGTCCGCCGGCATGGCTATGTGGCTGGCCAACCCCTACCGGCAGATGGGGGCGGATCGAGCCAAGAGCCGCTTAGCGGGCCAGGAGATCCAGTACCGCATGGCTGGCATTGAGGGCCAGATTGGCGGGGCTGACTACGAAAAGGCGGACCAGGGCTTCGCCAAGCTCCAGTCCCTGCGGGCAGGGCTGATTGCTGATGTCACCAAGGCCTGGGGCGTTGATGAGAACACCCCCGGCTTCCAAAAGTACGCGGCACCTGCCATCGAGAAGGCGGCTGAGCGTTCAGCCAACAACCTGATCCAGGATCGTCAGAAGTATTTCGATGAGATGCGTCCCAAGCAGCTGGCTGAGCTGCTGCGGAACGAGATCTTCGTCACCTCTAAGTCCGGCGAGTTTGAGTACCAGGGCAACCGATTCAACGCAAAGACAACTCCACCGGAGATGTACTGGTTGAGCTTTGGCTACAAGCTCAACGACATGGCCCGCGACTACCTGGGCAAAGCGGGTCCTGGCGGCATGGCCAGCAAGTGGGCAAGAGAGGCCTACGGCATCCTGCAGTCCGATGCCCGGTTCCGCGACGACCAGCGCTTGCTGCGGATGATTGGCACCATCAAGTCGTCGGAGCCTTTGCGCGGCGTCGACGGCAAGCCAGTCAACGGCACTGACGGCAATCCCGTTTATCTGACCTGGGACCAGCTGTACCGCCAGGAGAGCATCGACTCCCAGATCAAGTACGAGCAGGCGGGCTTCCAGACGCGAGCCGCAAGATCAAAGGACATTGGCGACCGGGGCGGTGCCGCGATTGCCGCGGCCACCGAAGGAATGCTTCCAGGACCAGGGCGCTTTGAGGCGGGGTTGGGGGCGCTGGATCAGTTTGTCCAGCAGGAGGAGCAGCGCCTTGGCAGAAGGCTTGATCCTTTAGAGCGCTTCCAGATCCGGAAGAACTGGAAAGAGGCCAACGATCTCAACGACCAGATCATCTTCCAGCAGGACGATCCCGGCGCTCCGACTCGCTTCTTCGCCGACCTTGGCCAGCAGTACGGAACTGCCTTCAGCGCCACGAGATCCCGGCAAATGGCGGAGCAGATTGCCGCTGGCATGGCCAACCAGAACGAGGGACGCCAGTTCCTGGTGCAGGCATACGCCGAAATCCAGCGCAAGGAAAAGGATGTCCAGGACTTCAGCGGCTACACCTCTGCGCGGGACAAGGTGATCGGCGACAACATCACTGCCCGTCTGCGCAGGAACTATGAGTTCCTGTCGGGCGCAGCTGATCCCAAGGCTGACCGTGAGGAGTCAGAGCGTCGTCAGCGCTTGGCCTACACCTCTCATGTCAATGCACGAATCCGCGAGAAAGAAGCGCAGCTGCAGCGCAAGCTGACTGACAGCGAGGTCCGCTCTGTCACCCAGCAGGCGATCGACGAGTACGGCAAGAAGGACAAGGACGAACTGCAGTACCTGTTCCCTGGCAGCGCGGCTTATCCCGGCTCGCCGTCTGTTGACCCGTACAACACGATCAAGCCAACACCCCTGGGCCCTGACGGCAAACCGAAGGGGCCTGACCCACTCAAGGGACCAGACGGCAAGCCGCTCAAGCTCTACGAGGTCAACCAGCTGGATGCCATCCCCAACCGCCGCATTGCCTTGCGTCAGTTCAGGGACTATCCCGTGATGTCCCTCAATGCCATCCGCGACATCGTGTTTGCGGGGATTGACGGCAAGTCGCTTCCACCAAAGTTTGAGCGGGCGTGGCGCGATGCAGGCGCACGCGATGCATTCGAGTTTCTGCAGGAGCAGCTCGATGGCTACGGCAACTACAAGCCCGAGTGGAGCCCGGCTGAATGGCAGAAACTCAAGAAGCGCTTGCAGGCCTATGCCGGCAGCGAGAACGGAGCGATTGCTTACGAGCGCTTGAGGCAATCATCTCCCGCACTGGCGTTATTGCAGTCCTGGGCATTGCTCTGATACGGGGGCGGACAACTCCACGGGGGTGAGCTGGAATGGGATAGATCTTGTGATGAGCGGGAATGGCCGAAAAGCGCCGTCGTGGCCTTAGTCAATTAGAGGCGACGCCTGTTGTTACCAATAAGCCGAGGCCCGTAAATCAAGCGGCGCCTGTTCAGCGTTCCCTGTTGTGGCATCTCACCCCCGCGGGGATTCGCAACAACATTGCATTTGAGAGAAAGCGCTGGGGCGACATTGTTCGTAGCGACCCGCAGCGACAACCTGGGCAAGGACAAGGCCTTCGACTCATTGGCCCCTTTGGCTCCGTCTGGGAGTTTGGCGGGGGCAAGCCGAAGGTTCTGACGCCAACCCTGCCGCAGCGCGATCTGGCGCGGGGGGCTGCGCAGCTTCCCGTCAACGCCTTGCGCCTACAGGAAACCCTGGTCACCCGTGGCCGCAATGCGGCCCAAGCGCTGCTGACAGGAGGCGTACCTGGGGCCGTCCAAGCTGCAATGCAGCCAGTCGATACCGCCACCACGCCGGGTGGCAGGTTTCTGTCTGCTGTTGAGCGAGGCCTCGATGCCGCGCTGTTGATACCTCCGTCTGAAACTCGCAAGCCAGACGAGTTGATGTACCAAGGCCTGGGCGAGAACCTGGCGGCTGGGATTGTCGGCGCTGGCATTGCCCAAAAGGTCGTAGGCGCCAACGCTTTTACCCAAGGCGCAGCGAAGAACCTTGCCCCCTGGGCTCAGCAGGCCTTGCGCTGGACGGCCGGTACTGGCACCGAATCGTTCATTGCCACTCCATTGGTCGACAACACCAAGGGCAGCCTGGCCAACGCCTTTGGTGAAGACGCTCCTTTCGCAGTTCAGCCAACGGATGACCCGCTGTCGGCTACCGCCAAGTCGCTGTTGCCCAACGCCTTCGGCGAGATCACCGCTGCCGGTGCATTTCTTGGCGCCGGCAAGGCCCTTGGCGCTATTGGCCGCCGCTTGAACACAGGGCGCGAAATCCAGGAGGTCACAAACGCCCGCAACTGGTCAGTTGAAAACGGCCTACAGGCAGAAGCTGACGGCAGGTTCGACTTCCCCACCCAGCAGCAGGCGCCGCAGCCGGAAGCGCCCAAGACGATGGCGGATGCCGAAGCGCAACTGCTCGGCACTGAGCCAGCTTCGCAGCCAATTCCATCGCAACCCATGGAGATGGGCGGTGCGGTCACGGAGGGCAAGCTGCCCGAGGCCGACCCTGCCGCCAACCCCTGGTACGACCCTGCCTTGCCTGAGGCCGACACTGCAGTTCGAGCGATGCAGCGACTCGATGACGAGCGCCTGCAGGTAGCAGTCAGTGGCCAGGGCCCTGTGCTCCCGGAGCTGGAAAAGCAGCTGACGGAGCAGCAGGGCAGCTTCCAGCTACAGGAAGGCCTGGAGCTGCAGAACGTCTCCGCCGATCTGATGGTGCTGGCCAAGCCAATGGTTCCTTACGAGGACCAGTGGGCCCAGCTGCCAACAAATACGTTGCTGTCCCTGGCCCACCCAACCAACAGCGCAGACCTGTTTGGAGCGATCACCCGACTGACTGGCCGCGACTTCGGGCAGTTCACCCGCGGCGATGTTCTTGAGGGCCTCTATGAGATGCACAAGAACGGGCGGACCCTGCTGCCCAACCGGGTGCAGGAAGGCGGCCTGCTCTACGACGTAAATGCCATCCAGGTCGACCCGCAGCGCTTCCAGTTCAAGGACAACGTGAACGCCCAGGGCCAGCAGGTCAACAACTCCCTCAGTGGCGTTGACCGCTGGAACACCGACGCTGAGGGGGCCATTCAAATCTGGACTGATCCTCAGGATGGCCTGCCGTATGTGGTCAACGGTCACAACCGTCTTGCTAAAGCCAAGGAGCTGGGCATCCCCACCATTCGGACAGAGGAGCTACTGGCCAAAACGCCTGAGCAGGCCAGGGCCCAGGGGGCCATCAGCAACATCGCCCAGGGCGGCGGCACGCCATTTGATGCAGCCAAGTTCATCCGCGAAGCAGGTATCCAGGACGCTGCTGGCCTTGAGGCTGCTGGCATCCCCCTCAGCTCCGGCACGGGTGCCCAGGGCCTGGCGCTGAGCAAGCTGCCGGACAACCTGTTCCAGGCAGCGGTCAACGGCGAGTTGCCGATGGGCCGGGCATTGTCGCTGGGCGGTAGCGGTCTTGATCCCGAAGGCATGACCCGCGTCTATCAGCTGGCCCAGGGCCGGGAGATGACGGATCGCACCTTTGCCGAGCTGACCCAGATGGCCAGCACGGCGCCGAAGGTGGAAGGCGATCAGATGGGCCTGTTTGGCCCGGAGATGATCGACACCACGGTCATGAAGGCCGACCTTGCTGGTCGCATCCGCTCAGAGCTAACCAGCAACAAGAACCTTTTCAAGAAGGTCGGCAGGAACAAGTCCGCCGCTGCTCTACAGGACAAGGCTGGCACCACCGTCGACCAGGGCGCTGCCGCTGATGCGGCATCAACTGCAGAGGCTGTGTTGGTCGACTTTGACCAGACCAAATACGCCGCAGATACCCCGATCAGCCAGCTGCTGAACGACGGCGCTGCCGAGATCGCGGCTGGAGCCAAGCCTGCAGTTGTGGCCCGGCGCATCCTGCAGCAGATGGAGGTAGCCGCCGAGCAGTCGCCCCCTGCACCTGTGGCAAAGCCGGCGCCTGGCCCCGAACAGATGGCTCAGCAATGGGAGACGTGGACTCCCGAGAAGCGTGCTGCCAAGGCCGAAGAGGCCAAGGCATTGCTGCTGACCCCGAAGAAGCTGGAGACCCGGCTGGCCTACGAGGCGGACTACAAGGCGAACCAGGCCCAGGTGCAGCAGTACCTGGCCGATATGCCCGGATCTAACTCGGGCAAGGAGCTGAGCGAGGCGGATTTCGCCGCGAAGTACGGGCCGGATGACCAGCATCCAAGGCTGATGAATGGCGGGACCAGCGCAACGCCTAAGCAGCTGAAGGATTTGGAGGCACATCGCTGGGCCCAGCAGTACCTGGACTGGTACAACAGCCAGCCCTTCAGCCCTCAGCAGCGCACTGAGCTGCAGAAGCAGGTCATCCAGCGGGCCATCGACAACGGCGAGGTGCGGCCCAGCGAGACGCCGATTCCTGAACTGCCGCCAGGGCCCAGGGATCTCAACGACCCAGTGAAGACCCTGGAGGACGAGATCCGCCTGGCCGGTGAATACGGCGCAGAGGACGCCCTGCGTGCCCAGGCCGCACTCGACGCCAAGCGCGAGCAGATGGGCTGGGACCGCATGTCCCTAGAGGAGAAGAAGGCCAACGGGATGCTGGACGGGTGGAACCCCAAGGACACCCGCGGGCAAAACCGCTACTTCCACGGTGCTTCGGGAGAGATCAACCTCAGAGAAGGCGGGGAGTTTGAAGGCGATGGGATGAACATCTATGGCGACGGCTTCTACGCCACAGATGACCTGACCACCGCCAACAAGTACCAGAAGAAGAACGCCGTTAAGGGGCAGGACGGCATCACCTACGAGGTGACCGAGAAGAAGCCGATCAAGTTCTTCGACTTGGACAAGCCTGCCTCCGAGGAGGTGTTGGACCTGCTGCGTCAAAACGGCGGGTACGACTCCATGCGGGAGCTGATCGACACAGCCATTGATGAAGCAGGCAGTGGGGCGTCGCTGGCCCAGGTGATGGATGAGATGCGCGGTTACTCCCGCGAGTTCAACATTCCGGCCTACGAGATCCAGGACGCTTGGCACGCCTTTGCCTGGGATCTTGAGAAGCAGGGCTACGGCGGCTTCACCCATGTGGGCGGCAACAAGGCTGGCCGCGGCAAGCGCAACCATCAGGTCCGCATTTATTGGGACCCGGCAAACAGCATCGAGCTGAAGCCCGTAGGTGCGCCCGCTGCACCTGGGGCCGCTGCTGCCATCGAGATCCCTGCAGCCGCCAGCCGCAAGATCACCGCTAAGACCAGCGACTCACGCATCACTTCAGCGGCGGAGAGCCTGGCTGGCTGGCTCAGTGAGCCACCCAATCCGCCGATGTCCCTCGACAAGGCCCTAGAGATTGTGCGGGCCAAGGGGGCAATCCTTGATCCCGACAAGATCCCTGGCCTGGACATGGAGGCCGCCAGGAGCAATCAGGCCATGGGGCGAGCGGTGCCAGAAGTGGCCGCCGCCTACCGCCAGTTCTATGGAGTGGATGCTCCGGCTGGCGGTGCCACTGCAATCGAGGCCTCCGCCAGCAACCCACCCATCGACTTGATGGCCGCCATGCCAAACGTCAATTCGCCACCGCCTACCAGCGTGGCTGACGTTTTCGAGAAGATTTCCAATGACCTTCTTGAGACTGACAGAAGCGTTTTCAAGAAGGCTGATCGCCTACGCGGTTTGACCAAGAAGGCGATCAAAGAGCTCGAGGCCGGCGATCCATCTACCGCCATTCAGGAAACAGCGGCCCTTGGCGAAACCAAGGTGGCTGAGATTGACGGCCAGATCCAATCCATCAAACAACGCGCTGCTCAGGAGGGCTGCTGATCATGTCTCAATGCGATGACGCCTTCCAGGAAATCCAACGCCTGGAGGCCAAGAAAAAAGCTATTCAGGAAGAATTGGCCAAGTTGAATGGCGACCCGTCCAACGACCCTGTTGGACGCTTCGTCTTCCGCGGCAAAGACGGCCAGAACTACGAAGCCAGCTTTGATGAAGTCTTCCGCCAGATCACGCAAGACCCCTTGGCAACCAAGGCGTTTGCGGAGATGGCCGCTCAAAACCGCCTGAAGCCAACTGGTGCTGAAGGGCAGTTTGAGAACTTCTCCCAGATGGTCGACCGTATGGGTCTTGACCGTGCGGCGGATCTCGGCGCCCTGCTGACCCGGTTCACCGGGGACTGGGAGAAGGTCAACCCGAATGATTTCTACCGGACCATTGCCGTAGCGGACCCGGAGCAGTTCAAGGCACGGATTGCGAAAGCCTTTGATGAGGCCGGCATTGCCATCAGCCAGGACCGCCTGGCCCAGATGATCTCCACCAACGTGGCCCCCTTCTTGGACATTGTTTCCAAGCAGGACAAGCTCCGCGTTCTTGGAGCGGTGACGCGAAACAACGTCGTCCAGAAGGTCCAAGCGATGGTCGACCAGATCGCTGAGACCGGCGTTGCTCCCACCGTGGAGGCCAAGCGGGCCTTTATGCGGGACTACTACACCGCCATCTATGCCCACCGCTCTGAGCGGATTGCGTCTCGGCGCTCCGGCCAACTGCTGCAGAACTATCAGCGGGTGATTGACGAGGACGCGGGTGCAACCGAGTCTCTGTTCCGCCTAACCGGCATTGAGGCCAAAGCAGAAGCCGAGCAGCTGGCGAAAGATGTGATCGCTCTGCAGCCAGGGGAGTTGGTGCAGGAAGGCAGTTTTGCCAAGCGGGTGATCGAGGCCGCCAGCAAGGGCGGTGCTGGTCAGTTGGAGCTGCAGGAGATCATCGACACCGCCAAGCGCAACGGCCTTGACACCACGTCTGACGGCTTCGACAAGGGCTGGGAGCGGACCTGGAAGATGAATGCAAGGGCTGCTCACAAGGACACGATCCTGTTCAGCCCCCGCAGTCAGACGCTCTCCAACTACCTCAGCCAGAAGATCGTCTACCTGACTGAGGGCTACCGGCGCATGACTGGGCAGAACGCTTGGCAGCTAATGGGCGCCCGGCAGCGCGGCCAGCAGCTGGCGCTTCTGCAGGACAACCCAGAGGCGCTGACCTCAAAGCTCAATGAGCCCGTCTACGTCAATCCGCTGGCTACGGGCTTCTTCCGTGATGTGCTGAAGGCGCAGCTGGACGGCTCACGCATTGCTGTTGAGGCTGGGCTGAAGGCTCATGCGGTGATTAAGCAGACGTGGGGCGAGTCGCTGCAGAAGCACTTCATGGAAGGCGATACGCCGTTTGCTGGGAACACCGACAGCTTTATTGCTAAGGGGCAGATGTCGATTGAGGACCAGTACCGGGCTGCGCAGGAGGTGCTGGACGAGCCCTGGGACAAGGGGCGGTTCTTCTTCCAGCTGCGAGACAAGCTCCACGTCTCCCTGAAGCACACGGCCAACCAAAAGATCTACGACGCAACTGGGGAAAAGCTGCCGATGTACTCGGCGCTGCAGATGATGAGCGCCGTGGACCAGCGCATGGGCATCCGCACCTACATGACCGTGCGAGCCAATGACCTGATCCTGGAGCAGGCGGCCAAGTTCCCCGACCGCACCCTTAAGGAATGGTCGGAAGCGGTCGACCAGGAGCTGTACGAGCAGATCTACCGGGCTGACCCCAGCGAGGCTCAGATCGAGGCGGCGCGGCAGGAGTTCAACATGCCCAAGCCCACCCAGGGCGCGGACGGCCTAGTTGATGGTTTCACTGACGACGAGGTTGCGGCATTCATCGCCAGCGACAAGCTCGGCTATCCAGTCCAGGTACTGCCTGAGCAGCTGAAGGCCAGGGACACTTCGGTTGCACTGCGGATGCAGCAGCGCCAGACCGAAGGCCTGCCTGGCGTGATCGACAACGCCGTTTCAAGGATGCGCCAAGGAGAGGTGGGGGACATGATGGTCTCCTTCTGGCGTTCGCCGTTTAACCAACAGATCTGGGATCTGGCTCTCGCCGGTTCCCCGGTCTCCGCCATCCATAAGGTGGCGCAAGCCAGCGGAAAGATGGTGGGCGGCAAGCTCACGCCTGAGCTCGCTGGCGAAGCCCAGTCGGCAACGGTTATCGCCCTGTCGATGATGGCCATGTTCCTGAGTCTTCGTCAGACCGGAGCGGTTACCGGCAATGGCCCAATAGAGCCAAACGCCAGGAAGCAATGGATGCAGCGCATGAACGCTGAAGGCCGTGTGCCGAACAGCGTCTTTGGCATCCCGTTCAACATGGGTGGCGTCCCAGTCCTCAACAGCCTTTTCCTGATGGCCGATGTTGCCGATCTGATCGAGCAGGGCCAGGTCAGCAAGCACGATCAGGTTGGGGCAGCTGAGGGAGTCATACAGCTGGTCGCGGGCCAGATCATGCGGACGCCCGGCTTCCGCCAGATCCAAATGCTCTACGACGCATTGGCCAATGGCAGCGAAAACGCTTGGCAGAAGCTGGGGCGCTGGGCGGCATTCATGGCAAACGGTCAACTCAACCCCCTCTCTGGCGGCGAGCGCTTCATGGAGTGGGCGACTGGGACCCAGTGGCAAGACCTAGCCGCGCCAAACCGTGCCGGGGTTGACGAGCGCTATGCGCTTGATCAGCTGCCAGCCGGCCATCCGCTCAAGTCAATCGAGGAAGGGCTGCGCAACTTCACCTATATGTCCAATCCCGGCATCGCCCACTGGATGGGCCTGCGGGTCAAGGAGAAGACCTGGCTAGGACGCGATGTCCGCAGACCCGATGGGATCTTCCGGGGCGAATGGCCCATTGGTGTCCCCGGCGTCTGGGAGTTCAACGGGGGTGAATACCGCGTTGAACGCAAACTGGAAGAGCTCGGGATGCTGAACCCTCCTGGCGTCGTGATGCTCGGCAAGTCCAGGGACGGTGCTCCGCTGACCCCTGACGCCATTGAGGAGATCAACGACTACAACGGCTCCATCCGCCCCAGCCTGCCGTATTCCCGTGATGCCAGGCACGGCGGAACGGTGGTCTGGCGTGGCCCTGAGGCCACGGTCATGCGCAATGGCCGGGAGGTGTCAGCGGGTCGGGTGATGGTTGATCTCACCCGCCTGGTGGACGAGGCAACGCAGGGACGCACCATCCGCGAAGCCCTGGACTACGTGCTGGAAAGCAAGCAGTGGAGCAGCTGGGATGCAGACCCCAGGTACACCACCAACCCCAAGGTCCGCGACATGACTAAGGGAATGCGGCGCGACCAGCCAGGGCCCACCGTGCTGCAGAGAATCAAGGACTACTACGCCGACCTGGCGGAGAGCGCCTTTATGGAAAGCGGCACGCCAGCTGCTCAGCAGGTGATCCAAGACGCCGAGACCCTGCGGGTTGACGGCAGCAACCTGCGGTCAGAGCAGAGGCAGTTGGACATGATGTCGCGGTAGGCCAATGGCCTGCACTCGCATCTTCTTACAGAATGAGTGCTACGAGCCTGTAGTGGTCCGATAGCACGATGCCTCTCTCCTATGCGCAGTACGCCGGCAATGGGGCCACGACTACGTTCTCGGTCCCATTCCCCTACCTCCTGAAGGCGCACGTCAAGCTCTATACGGGGTACAACATCCTTACTGGGGCCTACACCAGCCAGCTCACTGAGGGCACTGATTACAGCTGGTCTAGCGGTACTCAAGTTCAGGCAACGACAGCCCCCGCTAACGGCGTCACCCTGACGGTTCTTCGGGATACCCCTGACAGTTCGCAACTGGTGCCGTGGCAGGACGGCTCGAACCTGATCGCGGCTGATCTCAATACGGCTGACCTGCAGAACCTGTACGTCGTCCAGGAGCAGCAGGACAGAAACGATGCAGGCGCTGCTGCGGCTGTGGCGGCACAGACGGCAGCCAATAGCGCAACGACTGCAGCAAACGCAGCGACAACAGCAGCCAACACGGCAAATGCCACGGCGGCCGCGGCGACCACTGCCGCGAACAATGCGACGACTGCGGCGAACGCCAGTACGGCTGCTTCAACGCAGGCGATCACCGACAGCCAGACGGCACTAACCCAGAGCACGGCTGCAGTCGCTACTGCGAATACGGCGAGCACCAACGCCAGTGCCGCGGTCACCACGGCCAACACTGCCAGCACCAACGCAAGCGCTGCAGTCACCACGGCGAACACTGCGGCAACCAATGCCAGCACTGCGCTCAGCACGGCGAACACTGCTGCATCAAACGCCTCGACTGCGCTGAGTACGGCCAACACGGCGTCTGCCAACGCAAGCGCTGCCGTTACCACCGCCAACACCGCTAGCACCAATGCCAGCAATGCGGTGACGACGGCCAACACGGCCAGCACTAACGCCAGTAGCGCAGTCACGGCAGCCAACAACGCCGTCACCACCGCCAACAACGCTGCCGCTGCGGTGTCAAACGCGGTGCTGTTCACCCTGGTGAATGACGTTGCGTCAATCCCAAGCAGTCCCGCTAACAACACCTACATCGAGGTGGTTGACAGCACAGGCATCCAGTCATTCACTCCGCTGGTCGGCGTCCCTGCTGGGTTCATTGGCGACTCGGGTCTGACTGTCCGACTGCGGTACACGACCGCAGGCACCACCTGGAACTACCTCAGCTATTTCGCCAACAACCCAGAAACCCGCTACATCGGACCCAATGGCGGGACGCTTAACGGTCAACTGCGTGGTGACGACAGCAGCTCTGCTGCGACTCCTGGTTTTGCCTTTGACGGCGATCCAGATACCGGCATTGGTCGCCCTGGGGCGAATGAGCTAGCGCTGATCACAGGAGGCGTCGCAAGGGTCACGATTGACTCAGCGGGCAATACGGCCTTCACGGGGCCTGCAACCCTGCCTGCCGGTTCAAGCGTTAGCGGCTACCTGGACACGGCTACTGCAGCCAGCACTTACGCCCCGCTGGCCAGCCCCACCTTTACCGGGACCGTGACCATTCCGGCCGGGGCATCAATTAGCGGCTACCTCGATACAGCAACAGCTGCCTCCACCTACCAGACGCAGGCTGCCATGAGCGGCTACGTGGCGACTGGCGACATCGGCACGACCGTCCAGGGCTACGACGCCGACACCGCCAAGACTGACGTAGCGCAGACGTTCACAGCAGCCCAGCGAGGCACTGTTGTAGCGCTGACATCAGGGGCCACGATCACCCCCGATTTTGCTGCAGCCCAGAACTTCAGCTTGACGCTCGGAGTCAACGCAACATTGGCCAATCCAACGAACCTGACCGCCGGTCAGAGCGGCGTGATCGTCATCACCAATGGCGCTTACACGATGTCGTTCGGGGGGTACTGGAAGTTCCCTGGCGGTACTGCGCCAAGCCTGACCCAGAGCGGGACTGACGTACTGGCGTATTACGTCGACTCGTCCACCCGCATCACCGCCCGCCTTATCGCTGACGTGAAGTAATGAGCATCATCAACAACGGACTGCTGCTTGCTGCTGAAGCTGCTGCGGCGGGCGGCTACACCATCGACAGGTCGCTGCGTTTCAACTCAGCCGACTCGGCGTACCTCAACCGCACCCCAGCATCTGCTGGCAACCGCAAGACATGGACCTGGGCGGCGTGGGTGAAGCGGAGTAAAAGTGCAACGCAGGGTTTATTTGGCTCCGTTAATGCGGCTACGCAGCAACGATTTGAATTTATTTCTGACAAGCTTTATTGGGTCTGGTCTCAAGGTACTGCATGGTTAAACACTGATGCCGTATTTCGAGATTACTCTGCCTGGTATCACATTGTCCTTACATCTGACACAGACAACAGTACCGCTGCTGACAGAATAAAAATCTACGTTAATGGCGTGCGTTATACGCTTTCGGGTAATACAGTTTCCTCTGGTGAGCAATGGGACATAAACACTACCGTTCAACATCGAATCGGTACGTTTTACGATGGCGGTAGTGGAAATGATTGGTTTGACGGCTACCTTGCCGACGTTCACTTCATCGACGGTCAAGCGTTAGACCCCACCAGCTTCGGCGAGTTCGACACCAACGGCGGGTGGCAGCCCATCGCCTATTCGGGCAGCTACGGCACCAACGGATTCCACCTCGACTTCAGCGACGCGACAAGTACAGCAACGATCGCAGAAGATTCGTCCGGCAACAATAACGACTGGACCGCTAATAACATTGACCCTGCAGAAGGTATTACTTACGTTCCATACGGATGGTCTGGTGTTGATGCATATATTCCTTCCGGTTATACACGGACTCAAGATGCAAATGACTGTTTAGTTAATAACAATACGGGTGTGATAGTTCAATGGGGAACGGGAACGCCCACTGACGGATACTTTGGAATTGTTCCTACGTCAAGTACTGTCACTATTAAATGGCTTACTTACGACGGAAGCGGAGGCACTGAGGTCACTTTACATACCACAGGTGCTCCAAACTTTCCTAGCCCCATTTCTGCATCGTCTTCTACTGGAAATGCTAGTGGCGCTAGTCCAAAAACAGGAACATGGACGGGCTTAACCGTTGGTACAACATATTATTTGCGATCTGGGATGGTAGGGAGCGGCAACCCTAATCTTGTCCTCTATGTTACTAACGCTACTCTTGCAAGCCTAGGTAGCAATTCTGGTTGTGACTCCCTCCGCGACTCGCCCACCAACGGCGACACCGCCAATGACACCGGACTCGGCGGGGAAGTGCCGGGGAACTATGCGACGTGGAATCCGCTAAATAGCGGTGGGTCAGGAACGCCAACAATCACAAACGGCAATCTTGATTTTTCTCTTGCCGCTTCTGTTGGCGCCATTGGTACATACGCAATGGGGTCCGTTGCAGTCACCTCAGGCAAGTTTTATTGGGAAGTGACTGCAACAAGTCTTACTTCCAATGCCATTATGATTGGCTTAATGCGAGGAGCCGACCACAACACATGGGGTGACAACACTGGTGTTATTTATTACGGGTTCAACGGCAACAAAACTGTAGACGGATCTTCTGCCGCCTATGGTGCTACTTATACCAACAACGATGTCATTGGCGTTGCGCTAAACCTTGACGCCGGAACGGTCACTTTCTACAAAAATAACAGTTCCCAAGGATCAATATCGCTGCCTTCGTCAACTTCTGGCTGGAAACCTTATGTAGCAAATGGTACATCCGGCGGAGCACAGGTTGGTTCTGCAAACTTCGGACAAAGAAGTTGGTCTTATGCGGCTCCTTCGGGCTTCAAAGCCCTATGCACGGTGAACCTGCCGACGCCCACCATCGAAGACCCCAGCACGGTCTTTGAAACAGTCCTTTGGCAAGGTGACGGCACAAATAACCGTAAGATCACTACTCCTTTCAGTCCTG
>Ga0222714_10003347_pt1 | contig 16421 bp, 27 predicted proteins | sample C33_3DmetaG_FD_165048 | JGI IMG/M metagenome (GOLD analysis project Ga0222714, IMG submission 165048) | Estuarine water microbial communities from San Francisco Bay, California, United States - C33_3D | ecosystem: Environmental > Aquatic > Marine > Unclassified | place: USA: California...
AACATCCAAGATGCTCGCATCAATTTTATTGAATGGGAAAAGACAAACAAAATTTTATTTGAGTTGTTGGCGGGTTTTTGTGGTAAAACACCTGAACAAGTTACTGAAGATGCCTCTCGAGACTTTTGGTTGACCGCACAAGAGGCTGTTGATTATGGAATCATTGATGAAGTTGTTATCAAGAAGAAATAAAAAAAGGGGGTCTTATGACCCCCTTTCTTAGATATAAACGCACCCCCCTTCTAATCGTGGTTTATATTCCCATAATATAATGGAAATAAGTTAGGCTACTGCCTTGTCTTTGATTGATGACATCACGTCACCCATCTTACCTGATAATTTAGATAATTTTGGACAAATAAAGTCCGCTAATTGTTCTTCAAGTTTATCAACTAAACCTGTTTTATCTTCAACAAAATAATCAACAACCGAGTTTCTAAGAGCCGATAAAACAAACCCACCCGCACCTTGGTTCAATGATTGGTCATTTTGTAATTTGATAACATATCCTTCGATTAAAGAATCTGCAATTTTGTTAGACGCAAATCTACAATCAGTAAAGAATTTATCGTAATCGGAGATATTCAAGTTACCGACTAGTGCGATAATAACACCACCAATATAAGAATTTTGGTCAACACCTAAGGTTTTCAATAACCATGATGCAATATATTCACCAATTACCGCAGGTACTGCCGAGAATGAACCTGTAAATAAACTACCCAAGAAATTGAATAATCCTTCATTGATTATCTCTGATGAATATCCTTGAGATTTTAAGTATTGAGTTTCAGCAATCAAAGATTCAACAAATTTCATTTGTTGTTCTTCAGTCTCTAAAACCAAACCATTTCCAATAAGGCTATATCTATTAGTAACAATTTTAGTTTCGATAATAAGGTTTTCCTCTAATCGTCTTTTTTCGTTTAAAGTTTGTTTTAGATTTTTCTTCAAACTTTCTTTGATAGTTGGTTTGTTATTCATATCATTTTCTTTTACTGAAGTAATTGTTGATTGACGTCTTACCCCTCCTTTTGGAGTATCAAGTTTGACATCTTTTATTGAGGAAATAGATGATTGAGGTTGTACTTCCGCTTTTGAAATTTCCGGTTCAACATCTTTAACTGTTTTTGTCTGAAGGTCTATTTTTTCAGGAGTTTCTCTAAAGAGTGTTTTATATGTTTGAGTTCCCATGATACCATCAGGCTTCAACCCAGCACTGGTTTGGAAATTTTGCAGACCTCTCTTCGTTTTACGACCGAAAAAACCATCAACTTTACCTACATTGTAATTTGGATTACCATCTTGTTCTGCCGCCTTATTCAATTCCAATTGTAATTTTTCTACAAATCCACCTTTCATTCCAATTTTCAATAATTTGGAACCTGATTTTATTTCTTCCTCAGATGGTGCATTTTTCCAAACAAAAGGAATTTTTCTGTTTGGTTTTCCTGTTTTACCAGGTTTTCCTGTTTTACTAGGTTCTCCTGTATTACCAGGTTTTCCTGTTTTATTCGGTTTTGCAGGTTTCATATTACTCTTCTATATAAATGAAAGTATTACCTTGTTTTTTATATTTGTAATCATCAGAACCATCGTTCACGATGAAAAATTCACCTTCTTTCTTGTAAGTTTCTTTACCATTGATGTCATTACCCCAATCTTTTGCGATAAAAGATTTGAAGGTTTTGATTTCATCTGTCTTAGGAGCTTGTTTAGATAATTCTTGAGATTTTCTCATTGCACTTCTTAAAGGAACTAACACATAATTTTTCCATTCAGTATCACTATCTAAATCACCGTCTAAATCTGAAAACAAATCACCGTGAACTTCTCCATAAGCCTTTATTACACCACATAAATCAGGAATTGTTGGTAATTGTGACAGTGCTTCCGCAATTGCATCTTCATCAGTACCTAACCCTTCAACAGCTCTGTTGATTTGGTCGCCAATTGCATCTAACTGGTTCATTTCTAATGTTGGTGCGAATTTGTTAGATTTACAGGCTTGAAACAATTTTTTTGCCGTTTCATATCTCTCATTTCCGAAAGCAGCAGATACCGCTCCTAACAATCCTCCAACAAGAGCACCTGCGGGTGCACCAACACCCAAACCCGCCAGACCTATAGAAGCCCCTGTAGCGGCACCAGTTGCCGCACCCTTGGCAATCTGTGACCAACTCTGCTCATTTATATTTTCTGTTGAGTCAACATTTTCCGTCAATGTTTTTTTCAAGTCATAATTCATAAGGAGTAGGGCTCTTTTCAACGCCTCATTACCTTCTTGTAAATTTACCTTTTCCATGGTTTTTTATTCAATAAATATCATTTAAATAGAAAAAAGAGGGTTTTAGAATAAAGTATTCGCAACCCCTCTTTTAATTTGATATGAATCACTCCATTTTGTATTTCCAATTTGATTAGCGGAACCTCTTTGAGGTTTGTACAAATCAAAGTGTTTTGTTGGAGAAGCTCCTCCTCCATCACCACCGTCTTCTTGTTCAGTAAATTCAGACTGTTTTTTTGACATTGAATCAAATATGTCAATCAATGTGTCTATGTCAATTACTTTAACTCTCATAAGTATAAATATACCTTCAAAAGAATTCAGCGTCAGGAATTTCACCATTTATCATGAAGAACTCATTCATGAATAAAATCAACTCCTCCTCATCAACAACCATTGAATCATCAAAGTCCCAATCATAATCATGTTCTTCATCTTCGTCCCAATCATCATCTGCGAAAATATCAAAATCTTCAGTTACCACAGAATATCCATAATCTTCAATTTCAGAAATAACAAACTCAGAAATTCTGATAAGCTCATCAGAATCTGAATCCAATCTAAATCGAACTTCTAAGATTGGTGCACGTAAAATAGTTTCAACAATTTCTCTAACTTCCATTTTATTTTAAGTTACGTTTATGTATTATTAGAAATATCATTTTCTTTAGTAAAAGAAACGGTATTTTTAAAAAAAAAACTATGAGAGTTAATTCAATTATTGTTGATGATTTTTATACTAACCCTTACGAAGTTAGAGAATTTGCGTTATCTCAAGAATTTGAAGTAAGAGGTAATTATCCTGGATATAGAACTGAGTCATTTTTAAATGATGGTATGAAAAAAACTATCCAAGAAATTCTAAGACCTTATGCCGGTGAAATTACTGGATGGGGTGGCGATTATTCAGGCTCTTTTCAATACACAACTGCCGATGATAGGTCTTGGATACATTCAGATTCTTGGACTGATTGGGCTGCTGTTTGTTACTTAACTCCTGATGCACCATTGTCTTCAGGAACAGGTTTATTCCAACATAAAGAAACAGGACTAAGAGGATGGAACTATCGTGACCACACGAAAGAAGAAAGTGAAGTTGCACCTCATAGAGTATATTCCCATGATTACACTAAATGGGAATTAGTTGACCGTTTTGGAAACATTTTTAATAGACTTATTTTATATAGGGCAGATTTATATCATGTTTCTTTAGATTATTTCGGTAAAACAGCAGAAGATGGAAGATTATTCCAAGTGTTCTTTTTTAATTCAGAAAAATAATAAAATAGTATGGAAAATTTTTTAGACAAAATTATCAACCCAAATTTAGATTTGGAAAAAATTCGTGAAGAATTTCTTAAAAATAAAGTAGTAGTTATCAAAGATTTTTTATTAGAATCTGAAATTGAAAAACTATATAAATGGTTTAGTGAAGACATGCCTGCCGAATGGTGGGAAGTATCTTCTTTTCCAAATCCTGACCCTGAGGAAACAGGACCAACATTTCTTTTTAATAATGAAGAAAACGAAGAAACTATTAGACAAAATTATCAGTACGCATTGTCAAAATTTGCAGAAAAACATTTTGCATATAATTTTTTCCGAACACGTGAAAACCATTTTGATGATTGTACTTGTCATGAATGTGAATTCAGACAATGGTTAGTTAGTGAAGAATCTTTGAACTTATTAAAGACTGTAACCGATGAAGAATACACGGCAAGTGATGAAGTTTTCGCGGCATGTTATACCCCTGGTGATTTCTTATCACCTCACTTAGACAATCCAAATGGTACTTTAGGATTTGTCATTCACTTAACAAAAGATTGGCTACCTGAATATGGTGGATTATTACATTTTATGGATGATGAAAGAACCGTGGTTGAAAGAGTTGAGGTACCAGAATTTAATTCTTTGACATTATTTTATCTACCTAAAGACCAAGGTAAATGGCACTTTGTTTCAGCTGTAGCTCCTGGTACTCCTGAGATAAGATTAACTTATACCGGATGGTTCAAGTGAATCAGGCATAATTTCGCCAATATTTCTCATCAAAGTATCTGAACAAAAACACTCACCAATTGAGTGTTTAACAAATTCTCCATCCTTAAAAAACATCATAAAAGACCTATATTCACCATTATGGGTATCCCAAATATATCTTTTAGTTATTGCAAAATTTTTGGTAATATAATCTAATTCTTCGTCAACAAAACCTTCCAATAAATTTAATTTTGGTAGTTCATTTATTAATACTTCGGTAAAGTTGGGGTTATCAACTCCAATTTTAGTCCAATCAATAAAACTTGGTTTTATTTCGTGTAATGGGTTAGGTGTTTTAAGATATACTATCCACACAAAGTTCTCTTTATTTTTTCGGTATATATCAATTATATCATTAGAAACTCTCATGTGTTTAAATACTACTTAAAATTAGGACCTGAAATCCAACTAACCAAACTTTGTCTAACACCAGAAGTTACAGGGGTTACTCTATGTAATACAAACGATGGAAAAATGACCAAAGAGCCCTTTTTCTTTGAAACCTCTAACCAATCATGTCCAACATTTAATTGTAATATACCACCTTCATATTCTAATTCATCTGACAATTGAACAACCATAGATAATTTTCTATGTGGGACACTATATCCGACATCTGAATGCCAATCGTAGTGTCCTCCACCTCCGAAGTACTTTGTATACTGTAATCCGTCACCAAAACCTGTAAGGTCAAAATCCCACATCTCATTATTTGCTTGGAGCACATAGTTTGCAATTCTATCAAAAATCCAACTAGTCTCATCATCATACTCTAAAAATCCAACAATACTATCTCTAATATGTTTTCTTTTTACATTATCGGAACCTCCAACCAATCCCTCAAATAAATGAGCCCTCTCACCTATTTCAATAATTTCTTGAACCTCTTCTTCTGTAAACGCATCAAGAACTTCGTAACCTGTATGATACTCTCGTTGACGTGATGCATAAAAATCAATAAATGGGTCTGAATATGTCATTTGATTTATATTCTTTTTTTAAGAATAATTCATATTTTTAAAAAAGAAACTCACTATAATATGAAACGTAGATTTATTGATATTTTTGATTATGAAGGAAATAAGGAACTTCTAAAATACCGACTTATAAAAATGGAAAATATTGTAGACTTGTTTGTTATATGTGATAACAGTAATGATACAGACGTTGAATATTTTATATCAAATAACTTAAACTCATTCAAAGAAAAAATTTTAGTTCTAAAGAATTTTAATTATAGGAAAAATTTGAGTTCTATGGAACAAATCTTATCAGAACTCAAACTTGACTATGAAGATATTCTTAGCTTTTCTGATTCTAAATCTCTACCATATATTGATAATCCCAATTTTTACAAAACACTTTATTTTGGAACTTACATTTTAAAATCCAAAGTTATTGATATAAATGAGATTGATTTAGGTGGGGAATTAGAACTAGGTTCACTAATGATGTTCTATCATAACTTTAATAAAACTAAAAGTAACATTCCTAAGATATTTGAACATATAAGTAAGAATGAAATTAATTTATCATTATTCTTACATATTGAATTAGGACTAAAAGTTTCGGATACACCAATTGTGAAAACCGTTCAAAACAACAAATTTGTTTTCAATTTTAATTAATCAACACAGTTTTTAACAATATCAGAAAACTTATCGTCATCATCTAAAAACTTTATTTCAGTGTCAATAAACAAAAAGAGTTCATAAAACAACTTTATTGTTGATAATGTAACTGGATTATATTCTTCATTTTTTATGTCAACAATATGTAAAAATTTGACATCAGGATGAGTATCTTTTAATGTTTGTAGTAATACTAAATCTTTTGTAGAAACTAAAACTTGTTTTGGTTTTTTATCATCAATAATTGAGGATAACTCTTCTAGTTTTGTTTTTGATAAAATACGAGCAACCATTCTATTCTCCTCAGCAAAAAATGTGGACTTTAGATGTTCAAAATTTTCTTGCCAATCTCCCTCAAAACTATAGAAAAGATTCTTAACTACCTCTTTATAGACATTTCCTTCTTTACCAACTTCGTATTTTTCTATGAATTCTTTGTACATAGAATTCTTCATGATTAGGGGTACTAAATTATCCTCACAGTATACATGAACTACCTGAGAGTAGGGTCGTTTTTTATATAATAAAATGTTAGACAATACAAACTCATCTTCAGTTGTTGTATAACGTAAATTCCAAATACCTCTTTTATGTCTTGTTTGGAACCATTCATCACCCCACCAACTAACAGGAGATGTAAAAACTTCATGTAGTAATGTGTTAGAAAGATTACCAATTTTAAATTGATATTGATTCAATAATGCTAATAAGAATGTAGAAACCATCCCATCTATTTGATTCAAAATATCATTTGATGAATGATAAACAATGATTCTATCACTAAATGGATTATAGGTTTCTAAATTCATATTGCATCAGGTTCAGTTAAGCTATTACCAAGTCCCTCACTTCGTGATTGACCTGTCCAATCTTTTTTAGTTGCCAATGCAATCATGTTTGGAATAAATAAATTCCTGATGTCATAACGTGGATGCCCAGCAATTACCGCAGATAAAAACTCATCAGAAACAATGATATTTTCTTTTAGTACTCCCAAATGGTCCTCAACCAATCTATTAATACCAGTTTTATTCAACAAGTAAGTGTGTGTATTATAAAAATACGTAGGTCTAATAAAATTCTCCAAACCAACTTCAGCCGGTTTAGCAACATCAACATATAGGTTATCTAATGAGTTGTGACTCATCAAACATATGTCCCAATAATAATTTTCAGTTTCATCAAAAATTGTCCAATCAATTGGTAGGAAAGGAATAAAATCATCCTCAAGAATCATAATTCTTTCATATCCATTTGCATACGCATCCTCCCAACATTGAGTGTGAGAAATACAACCACCTGCCTCACCATATGTAACAGGTCGTGTCCACCAAAAGTTTTTATTACCAAACACAGATAAATCCCATCCATCATAAATTCTGTACGGTAAATTTTCTTCAGTACCTAATCGAGTACCCAAGAATCCTTGTCTGATTTCAATGGGGGTACCAGGAGGTAAATTTAACTTGGATATTCTATCAATTAAATCCTGTTGATATTCAGGGGATAAATCCAAGGTAATAACGTAAACATTGTCAATTTTCATAACTCTAATATATCAAAAATCCCCTAATAATAAAGGGGATTTTTATTTCTAAATTTATTTGTGATTTTAGTTGAAACGAGACATTCGTCCAAACATTTCTTTTACGAGTTTTCTTTTTTCTGAAAAAGATTCTCTGATAGATTCATCAACCTCATTTTCAATATCTTCTTCTTCAATTTCTTCACCTTCGTTATATGGGTCATCAGAACCACCTGAAACAAAAGTATATGCTGGCTTTACATCAGACAAATCCATATCATCTTCAGTATCCATACCTAAGTTACCATCACCAGCTCTGTTTACATCACCAGCATCATGTTGGAATGTGTCTGAGGGTTCATCATCATTGAATGCCAAACCATCAATCAAATCACCAAACATATCGTTGATGTCAGAACTATCATCATATCTTTCAACATCTTTCATAGAATTGATTGGATGATAAGAGTTAGTGTCATAATCATAATTTTGCATTGTACCATAAACATCTACAGGACCATCAGATTCAAAATCATATGCGTTTTCTTCATCTGAAATGTCCATATCGTCAGCTGTTATTTCATCAATTTCTTCAAAATCTGTATCTTCAATTTCTTCATCACCTAAAAATTCATCACCCATTGTTACTCTATACGCATCAAAGAAACTATCGGCATACATATCTTTTAGATATTCAATCAAATCATCATAGAATGGTTCTTCCTCAAATTCTTGAGACGCCCAATAAATCATGTTATCGGCATATTCGAATTCATCTTCAAATTCTGATGGGTCTACAGACGTAAATAATTTTTGGAATGGTTGTGAACCCATAATAGCATCACCCAATAAAGACAAATCTAATTGTCCTCCATTGTCTTGTTCTTGAACCATACCTCCATATCCACATTCGTTACAAACACCTTCAGTCATTTCACTACCACACTGTTCACACATATGACCTTCTTCAACCTTGTGGTCAACGGATTCATTGATACCCATATTTGTATAAGCTTTTACTTCACCTTTGTTATTGACAACCATACCAAGTTTGTCATTTGCAAAGTCTTGAGTATAAAGTGGTTGATTGTTTTCTACAGGCGCGGGATTCAAAGTTTGATACCCATTATACAACTCTCTGTGTTTGCTCAGGATATCCTCTCTGTCTTGATTTGAGATTGGAAAAAAATATGCATTCATAAAACTTTTTTACTATAAATAGTTGTGAGAGTAAAAAAGAATCCATATCTTTGAGTAAATAATAAAAAGGTTATGAACTACGACAACTCCTCCTCCAAAATCGAAATTCGTGTTCCATTGAACAATGAGACAGTAAAACTGAAACGCAAAGTTGCTCTCAAGATTAAAGAGACATACAACCTTCCTTTCTTCCCAATTGTTCTTGACTTGGAGTCTACCACTCACATGACCACCGACGCAGTACAGGTTATTGGTAAGTTGACAAAAAATAACGGTAAGTTGTGTCGTTGTTGTAACAAGACTTTGAAAAACGATATCTCACTCGCCGCAGGTATCGGACCAGTATGTAGTCGTTACATGGGTATCGGAAAATACCTAACATCCATCGAAGAAGCAAAATCTTTTAAAGAAAATCTTGACAAAGTAGCTGAGAACTTCGGTACATTTGAATTTTGGATTCCTAAAACTCAAATAAAAGAATACGTTAAAGGAAATCGTTTGAAGTTTTTGGCAGAAAAGTTTTACAAATAACTTGACGGAGTATTGTTTTAGTTATATTTTTTTATTGGGACCCCCGAGTTGAATTAAAGAGTGAAGTATTTTGGTTATTGGTTAATTCAAGCATTCGACTAAGGGGGTCCCTTTTTTATTATGGAGGACAAAATAAAATTAGAAGAACTATCTGAAGACATCATTATTTTAGATGACTTCCACGAAGCGGTTTTAGGGATGGTTAGTTCTTTTGAAGGACCCCGAGTTGTCTATAATCTCAAAACTGTTTTGGAAATACTTCAGAAGGACGGTATGAGTCGTGAAGAGGCTTTAGAATATTTCAACTTCAATATCTTGGGGGCTTACATAGGTCCTCAAAATCCAGTGTTTTTAGACATTGAATTACAACATTCAAGTGGGGATATGTTTGATATTAGATGGACTTGTTATTGAGTTGTCTAAAAACTTCTTCGTAGATTTCGAATGATTCGTCTACTTTTTTAGTTTTTATTTTTTCATCCCAATCTTTTTTAAAAACCCAAGAATCTAATTCGGGGTCTAAAGACAAAGTACTTTTGTTATCCCAAATCATTCTATATTGATATCCTAAGTCTCCCCAGGGGATTCTTTCGACACTAACAACCGTTCCCACGGTTCCTGCTTTTACAGGACTGTGGTGGTCGTCCATATATAAAAGGACAACTCTATCTCCTTCTTCTAATTGTGGGTTCAAATCTGCCATATACAAATAAATATAGTGTAGTATTTATTATTATGGATATTTTAATTACAGAATCTCAAAGTAGATTATTAATTACTGAAGGTATTGGAGAAAATCTCAAAAGTGTTTATGAACACAGTGCTGATTATTCTGCTGATTTGTACAAGCGAGTCAAATCAAGACTTGGTTTGAACACCAAAATATTATTAACTTTTGGTAGTTTAGTTGGGGCGTTATTGGAACCTGCTGAATTATATCTGAAAGGAAAATATCCTGACTTAAGTGAAGAACAACTTATCTTGTTATTGGTTGGATTGGTTTCAGTATTTTTTGTTGAACATAGAGAAATTACCAAGGATGTAATTGGTAAAATCAAAGAACTCAATATTGAGAATCAATTCAAAGATGGTTTGAAGAAGACAAGACGTTTAGTTGGTTCATTTAAAAAGTTTTTAGCCACGGGTGTTAGTACGGCATCATTTGCTTCTGATGTACTCTCCTACATATATATGATTCCTTTGTTGGCGTACTTGGCAATGACTTTACAAGGTAAAGGAATGAGTGAAGAACAAATTACTGATTTAGTAGATAGAATATCTATGATTGGAGCTTTGACAATTTCAACAGAAGTTCTAAGAGATATCGTAAAAAGAATTATTGGAAAAAATTAAAGGTGGACCATCAAATTCCAAGTAACATTAAATTCCTCCAAATCCACTTTCATATTATAAATCATTGCTTCTGAGATATCATTTTTGGGTACTCTACCCAAACTACCATCTTTTCTAAACTGAATTACAGGATTTGCCATAATGTCATTAATAGTTTTTTCCATTTTTCTCAACTCGAAAATGACATCATTGGGTTCCAACAAATCACCGTTTTCAGAGTTACATTCAATAAAAACAGTTATTATTTCTAATTGAGCATCTTCACGAGAAGGGTAATAACCGCTCAAATCCGAATCCAAATCTACTTTCATTGAATTTTTAATACCATAGCTAGTTGATAAGGCGAATTCAAGTAACTTTTGTGATGTCTTGATATTTTTTTCTATTTCTTGTTTAGTTGCCATAATTCAATAATCTATTCACAATACGGTCAATAATTCTATCAGTCAAATTATATTTTTCCCTTCTTTTATTAAAATAGTCTCTCATTACCATTTCCAATGGAACTCTACTCAATTTTGATTTTCTTTTAAAACCAGCAATTTGAGCCTCAAGTTCATGGTCTTGTGTATAATACTTTTCAGGTTTGGTAATTCTTCTATTTGGAATTCTATCACCCCTTTCATATTGTTTTTTATGAGTAAGTTCATGAAATAAAATATCATTCAAATCCCCAATTAAATCATAAAAAAACGAGGTGTCCGCTTTGAAATCAATATTCAAAAATATCTCCAACGTATTTGTGTCATCATCCCAAAAAGCCTCAATGTCATATGGTTTCAAAAATTTTTTATCAAAATCTTTCCCCTTATTCAAAATGATTTCCAAATCGAAATTACTACCGAACCCAGCGTTTACATATTCATAAACAATTTTTCTAGGGTTTTTATAATCCGATTTTATATCGAAAACAATATCTCTGATAAGTTTTCTAATCGGTTCAACTGGTAATTTGAAATTATTCGACATACCATTATAAATACTTCAAATTAGATTGTTTTACAATCTAAAATTGTTCCGATATTGAATGGGAAAGGAAATACCAAAACCAAATCTAGTTTTGTTTGATATGTGAGTGGATAACGTTATGTCAAATGAATATGGGTCCCGAGTAAAAAACCTAATAGGGTGAACCATAACCCCAAACTCAGGATATAACTGATAAGATGTTCCAACAGGTTGAATCTTGATGCCACCCATACCACGAATACCATCGTTTAAAAAACCCTTGGTAATACCAATACGATTCACAGCATTGAAGGGGGTGTAAAAAATTGAACCACTGAACAATCCACCATACCTAACACCCAAGTAAATTCCAAAATCTCGTTTGTCCAAACCATTGAAGGTCGTAATCAAAGACGTGTCTCCCTGTACTAAAATAAAATCACAGGTTCTACCATTATTATAATAACCACCACCATAATAACCGTAGTAAGCAGATTGACCCTTGAGGAGCATGCTCAGAATCAAAAATAAAAAAGTTAGGTTCGTTTTCATAAAACAAATATAGAATTAATTTGATAATCCACCAAATTTTTCTATACTTAGAACATGGAATTAATCAACACTCACCCAATAAAAAAATCGGACTTAGGGTTTCACGGTAACCTGTTTGGGGGGAAACTCATGGCGTGGATTGATGCATCCGCAGCCGCTTATGCTATGGAATATTGTCACAACCGTAGAATGGTTACAGTTTGTATTGATAAGTGTATCTTCAAGAAGCCTGCTAAAGAAGGTTCACTACTCAAGATTTACGGGATGGTTGAGAAGGTCGGTAATACAAGTTTAATCTTTACATGGAAGCCCGAGCATTCAATGTTTACACACACGAAGAAGAAATCATTCTATCAACACATATTACTTTTGTTAGAATTGATGAAGATGGAAATCCAATCCCCATAAGTGATAAGGTGAGAGAAAATTTTTACAATTCTCAAAATTTTGAATCAAGTAATAAGGAAATTGTTGATTAATATCTTATTTTCTATATCTTTGTACTTATATGAAATGGAGGTTTGGCAGAGCGGTCGAATGCGGCAGTCTTGAAAACTGTTGAGGGTAATACCTCCCGGGGTTCGAATCCCTGAGCCTCCGCTCCACAGGAGGACGAAAGTCCTCTTTTTTTTTGGAAGGTTACTCAAGAGGCCGAAGAGGACGGTTTGCTAAACCGTTAGGGTGTTATAGCCGCGAGGGTTCGAATCCCTCACCTTCCGCATTTTTTCAACAATCTTTATCATTCCCACTTTGTTCCTCACTCACAAAGTTTTCTCTCCACCACTTAGAAAATTTATGGGTGGGGAATTTTTCCGTGATAGTTTCCCCCACTATAATAAACGCAGCAATTGCAATAGTGATATAAAATAAAATATTCTGTACCATAATACTATAAATACAGGGGTGGGTCTTGTTTTAATGGGGTTCGATATACTAAATTTGTTTCATGAATAAAGATATATACGAACTTATAGAAAAAATTATTGATAACAAGGTCAAGGGTGCTGACACGTATATCAATAATGGTAGTCGGTGGTTAATTTTTACCGATGAAAAGAAATGGATTTTTGAACTCACAAAAGAAGGAACCCTGTGGTATAACTTCTATTTTTTTGAAAATATATTCAAAATCATTTCTTTGACTGTGGTTGAGAATCAGCATCATATAACCGAGTGGGTTGAGAATTTCATTCAAAATGGGGTGAAGGAAACTCTTAACACCGCGTATATGCCACAGGAAATGGTTGAAGAAACCATTGAAAATGGGGTGAAAGAAACCAAATATTGTGAGTTACATTCCTTAATGAGGGCTGACCATATTATCAGAGATGGTGTTAAGGAAACAAATTGGAGAAAAGTGGATAACTTTCCTGAGTTCGAAGAACGGGTTATTGAAAATGGAATTAAAGAAACTTGGGGTTATGAAAAACAACCTCAGATAAGAGTAAATGAGGTTATCAACAAAGGTGAAAAACACTAATTATTAATCATGAAGAAATATTTGTTTTTTATCCTTGGGCTGATTTCCCTTCCCTCATTCGGACAACTTAGAGATTCCTTGTGGTGGACCACTCCCTATTTCAACATCGCATATTCTGAAGTACTTGAACAACCTCGATATGTTGAGTACGGGGTAGCCTGTCCCAATGGCACAGCTTCGAGGTCAGGAATGGACTTCTATAGAGAAGAAGGTATAAAGACTTCGGACCATAAAGATTATGAACACAATGAATGGGACAAAGGTCATATGGCACCCGCAGCTGATTTCAATTGTTCCAAAGATATGTTGTGGGAAACTTTCACATATATGAATTGTGCATTACAACACGAATCCTTGAATCGTGGTGTTTGGAAATATTTGGAATCTCGGGAGAGAGAATTGGCTAATCACCATTTCGTAAAAGTAAAAATTAGAGTGGTGTTCGATAATAATCCACCAAAAGTTTTGGGTGGAGCGTCAATCCCAAAAGGGTTTTACAAAGAGATTAGTTATGGGAATATTATTGAGATTTATTATTTCCCAAATACAATCCCTGAATCTAAAGACTATAATTTTTACAGAGTAAACTAATCTATTTCGGTAATTATTACCACCAAATCACCATCACCCTTTTTCACTCTGTGGTAGACACCCTTGGGGATATAAAATTCCTTCAAGGGTGTTAGTTTTTCGGGTAATTGGTTATCCATTTGTATTTCCCAATTGTCACCCTTTACAACTTGGATTTTTCTATCCTTCAAATCATAATGCCACTTGAGTTCGTTCTCATCAACATCTGAAGAGAACGTTCTCATTATCTTACCATCGAAGGTATTCTGTGTAAAAGGAAATTCCATAAAGGAATGATAACTAAATTACCAAGGAGATGAAGATTTGATACCCAATTGTTTGCGGTATCTGGCAACATTACAAGACCAGTATCCTGCTTTAGTCCTATCTTTCTTTTGGTCACACTTATGTCTTGCTCTGAATGATTTTCTTGCTGCGGGGTTATTATTTCTAACTCGTAGATTAGGGTCACCAAATGTAACCTTTATGACATTACCTTTATCGTTCTTCACATAAACTGCAAATTTCTTTGGTCCACCTGGTGTTCTAAATGGTGAACCCAATTTTACTTTTTTTCCTCGGTACTCAGCTTCATTCAAGTCTTCATTTACTTCAAAAACTTCACCATTCAACAATTCGTCAATAACATCATCTGATAAGTCATCAACCCAATTATTTTCATCTTCGAGTAAGAAAGGAATATCTAACCAAACTTCTTCACCCTCAAACATTGCTGTTTTCCCTACATTTGTGGATACTACCCACATGTCATCGGCACACAACTCAATCAATCCTTTTTTGAATAAGTCTCTTGTTTCATTTATAAGATTGAAGTATTCGTCAGACAATGGTCTGTAGATATTCTCAATCAAAGGGAGTTTATTTTCAACCATATATTGAAGACCTTTTGATACTTCAACATTTTCTTTTAGTACCATTCCTTTTGTCGGCAAGTTCTCAGTCAGAACCTTTTTAATTAAGTCTCTCATTTTCTTTTGTTTGTTTTGGTTCTAATGGTGGGTCAAGTAAAAATCTTTGATTCACCCACTTTCTCAATTCATTTTCAACGAAAAATTCAGGAACAGGTTCATCATTTGGTTTTTGACTTGCCAAATCTGCAATGTGTCTTGCAAATTTTACTTTGTTTTCCTCATTCATCATATTCATCAATCCATCAGAAATAAAGAATATCTTACTAAAAGGGTCACCTGTTGATAACTCCCCTTCTGCAATATCCATCACTCTCATGATAGTTCTTCCCCACCATGTTTTGTATGATGTCGTTTCAGTAAGTCCTGGTTTGATGATTTTATTCATGGCTCTCATACCGGCAGCGATAAATCCACCTAAGGCTAATTGAGGTAAAAACCAAGGTAGTAATCTAACAATCGCTTTGAACCCACCTTCACCCATGTGTTTGGCTAATCTTTCACTTTTGGCACTCTCGACAATAGCCTTCAATTGACCAAAAGTAATTGGTCCCTGAGCCTTACAAAATTTGGCGGAATCACAAATACTTTTAATAGTCCTTTCAGATGGTTCCACAACAACCAAAGAATCACTTTGTTGTTCTGAAATAAGACCCATCATTTCACGAATTCTATCTACCTCTAATACAAGTTTGGACATAACCATAAATACTCCAAAAGGTGATTACGTGATATAAAACTATTTATAAAAGACAAATAATAAGATAATGAACAAAATCAGAATCTTAAATAACGTCTATCAAAAGTTTACACAACTAAAACGTAAACATATCAACAACGAAAATTTAGACGATATCCTGAATGAGTTGGGGGATGAAATTCACAAGAGTGATGAGTCTCTGAACAGAAGATTAGAATTTAACAAGACTGAAATCGACAGACTCAGTGGATTGTAGTATTTATAGCTAAAATAATAGTTATGATACTTAAAATCGGCTCAAAAGGGGAAAACGTAAAACTTTTACAAAGATTTCTCAAATTGAAAGATGATGGGGATTTCGGTCCCAAAACAGAAATTGCTGTAAAAAAATGGCAAAAAACAAACAAATTAGTTGCTGACGGAATTGTTGGCCCGATTACTTGGAACCTTATGGGTTTGGCATCAACAGATTTATCTGAATCTATTGAGTTTACAAATGAAATAATTATCAACAAATCCTATCTCAAGCCTTCAGAATATGTGGAAGGTCCAATAAAACCCGAATATGTATTTATCCACCACACCGCAGGTTGGCACAACCCTTATAATGTAATTTCAGCTTGGGACCGTGACAATCGTGGTAGAATTGCAACTGAGTTTGTATTAGGTGGA
>Ga0222714_10003348_pt1 | contig 16411 bp, 15 predicted proteins | sample C33_3DmetaG_FD_165048 | JGI IMG/M metagenome (GOLD analysis project Ga0222714, IMG submission 165048) | Estuarine water microbial communities from San Francisco Bay, California, United States - C33_3D | ecosystem: Environmental > Aquatic > Marine > Unclassified | place: USA: California...
CGAATGTTGGTGGCGTCGGCGTCAGCTTGCACCTGAGCAGCGGCCGAATCGTCCAACTCTTTTTGAATACCAGCAGTACGGGCTTCGAGCGCCTTCTTTGCTGCTGGCCAACCAAACTTGTACAGCGCAGCAAAAATGGTGAGCGAGGCAAGACTGCCGTAGACGATTTCGCCAATTTCGGGAAACAGCCAGTGATGCGACTGTGACGGGTCTTCAGCGGCAAAAATGATGGCAAACAGGTTCACGAACGGCCTCCACTCATGCTGTTGTCGACTGCTCGCTTCACCAGCGATGCATCAGCAGTTTTGCCCAGCACCAATGCGGCGGCGCTGGCGGTCACGCTTCCGACGGCTACTGCAACGTCGCCCCGTGCTGCGGCACGAGCAGATGCAAGCGCCCCGTCTGCCTCGGCCCGCTTGGCCAAGATGCGGGCGTTGGCCTCGAGCACCTTGGCTTGCCGCTCGGCATCGAGCATTTGACGCGCCGCATCGATACGAGCCGCTGCTTCAGCACGCACCTCGACGAGTGCTGCTTCGTACGCAGCTACATCGCGTTGCGCGGCGCCACGAGCAGCTTGCGCGCTCTCGTGACCACCACGAATTGCGTTGTAGCGAGCCTCCATACCTTTTCTTACCTTCGGTACGAGAAACACCCGCATGACGAAGAGAAATACCAGGAATGATCCGGCACCCCAGAAAAGTTCCTTATTCTCCGGAGCAATGGGGTTTGGCCCCAGATCTTCCGCAGCAAGGATGATGGTGGAAATAAGCATGCGTCGTGCCGACCTTGATTAAGCGAACTTGAGCAAGATAAAGGCGACGAAGCCGATCAACGCAAGCGCCTCGGTGAAGGCAACACCAAGGAACATGGTGGTGCGCACCATGCCGGCGGCCTCTGGCTGGCGAGCCATCGACTCGATGGCTTTGCCGAAGATGATGCCGATACCGATGCCTGGTCCAATCGCGGCGAGGCCGTAGGCATAGCCCGCTGATGCGGCAGCGGCAGTGTTTTTGGCGGCTGCTGGATCAACGACCGCATCACCTGCTTCTGCTGCAATACGGGCAATTGCTGCTAGTGCTTCCATTGCTGTTATCTCCTTGTTGTTTGGTTGGTATTCGACTATCTCTGTATTAATGCTCGGCGTGTGATGCCATGTTGATGTACACGGCAGTCAGCGTGGTGAAAATGTAGGCCTGCAGGAACGCCACGAGCACCTCGAACCCAGTGAGGAAGAGCAACACAGCGAACGGCAACACGCCGACAGGTATCAAGATACGGTCCCGGGCCTGAAACAGCGCCTCGGATAACAACGCGAAGATGACGAGCAGCAAGTGACCAGCGAGCATGTTGGCAAAAAGTCGCACGGCAAGTGAAAACGGGCGCACGATGAAGGTGGAGATGATCTCGATAGGAGTAACCAAGATGTACAACGCCTTGGGTACGCCAGGAGGAAACAGCACCGACTTGAAATAACCGATTGGGCCTTGATGCTTGATGCCCGTCAGGTTGTACACCACCCACACCATGAGCGCCATGAACGCTGGGATTCCCATGCGCGCAGTTGCTGGCATCTGAATCAGTGGAATCACACCCGGCATGTTGTTCAGATAGATGAAGATGAAAATGGTGAGCAGGAATGGTGTCCAGGCCAACCCTGAAGGCCCCATCGTCTGCATGATGATTTGCTTTTCAATGAAGTCGATGATGATTTCAGCCAAGTTGCGGGCACCCTTCGGGGCCACTTTTGGGTCTTTGCGAGCGGCTGCCAAAAAGATGCCGATACCAATTAGCGAGGAAAGAATCGAGATGATTACTACTTTGTTGACAGTCGGTACGACATCTTGCCAACGCAACAACATATTGATGGGAGGAAACTCAAAAGCAATCAGTGTTGCCGCGTTCATCAGTTGGTCCTTTCCATTACCGGCTTCAAACCCGGAAATGCCAGTGTTGCCGACACAAATCGCATCTCCCAAAACAACAACCCAAGGTGGGTGATAATCAGGGTTAGCCCGAGTGCCAAGAGATCAACCCACGGTTCGTTGCGCACCAACATCACTGCTAACGCGATGAGACCGAGGCGCAAAATGTAACCGAACATGGTGGCAGCCATCATCAATGCATACGAAATGCGTGCGGTAGTGGCAACAAGCCCGGCAGCAATCATGAAATTGCACAACACGAGACCCAGGCCGTACGCACTCGACCATGCCCCCGATGATCCCCACAGGAGCGCTGAAACGGCAATGAGCACGGGTGCTACAAAGATGCCACGCTTGACGATGTCGCGGGTAATCTGCGCCTCGGGCGACGGCCCTGTGTCGCGCATGGCGAGCACTGATGGGTTCACGTTGTTCATTTGGCGTGCACCGCTTCGCGTCGTTGTGCTTCTAACACTCTCATCTGCGCGCTGTAAACGTAATAGAGCTTCAAGAATTGGGCAACTATTGCTACGACCACCATCGCGATCATGAACCATGGCGTTGAACCGAGTTGCCGATCAATGAACCACCCAACAAAGAAAAACACCAGCACTGTGCCGGCGATCTCTGCGCCGTTAGTGATTGAAACTGGGGAGTGAGTTGCCAACGGGGACACCTTTGTCTGCGGCTAGATGTGTATAGGGATATATCTATGTAGAGCTATTGGATGAGAACTGTGCTGGTAAATCGTGCTTGTGAACCGCTCTACAAACTAGGCGCGCGGTGCGTCGTCCACCAAATCCGCCTCGTGTGCTTGTGCGTCTGCCCGGCGAAGTTTCGGGTGCAACAGGGTGAACACACTGAGCGCGCTGCCCAAAATAACGAACAGCACCAAGGCTGAACCCGTGCTGTACAGCGCTGAGAACAACACCACGGCTGACAACAAAGCCGCCCACCCCCAGAGAATCACAACTGCACGACGTGGCCCATGGCCCAGCTGAATGAGCCGGTGGTGCAGGTGCCCCATATCGGCTTCGGCAAAACTGCGCCCACTGGCTGTGCGACGAATTACCGCGAACAGCACGTCGACAATCGGCACAGCCAACACCAGTAGTGAAATAAAGATCGGGGCCAAGAAGAAATAGGTCTGGCCGTTGGCCGACTGCGTATCGGGGTCTGCTCGCCCACCCACAACACTCGTGGCTACCGCCATCATGAGCCCCAAGAGCAAAGCGCCGCTATCGCCCATAAACACCCGGGCAGGGTTGAAGTTAAACGGCAAGAACCCCACGCACACACCCACCGCGATGATGGCCACAAGTGGTCCGATGTTCGGCTGCGGCAAGAGGTTTCCACCTGCAAGTTGCTGTGAATAAATAAAGAAGGCGCCGGCCCCGATTGCAACGATGCCGGCGGCCAAGCCGTCGAGGCCATCAATGAGATTGATTGCCTGGGTCATGCCGAGCAGCCACAAGACCGTCACCAGCGGCACCCAGTCGTCTGACAAAACGAACACGTCAAGGAACGGCACTCGAAACTGAAACATCGTTACGCCGAACCACACCAAAGCAATTGCAGCAACCACAATGCCAGCCACCTTGGCAGGCGGAGAGATATCACGAATGTCGTCGAGCAGACCGAGCACAAAAATGATTGCGCACGCCACCAGCACACCAACAATCTCGGTGCTGTCTTGAAACAATGAATCAAAGTCGCTGATCAGGCTGGCAGCAACGACTGCGACCAACACCCCGATGAACATCGCAATGCCACCGACGTCAGGCGTGGGCACCGGATGCATGCGTCGCTCATCGGGCGTGGCCAACCAACTTTGGCGGTGCGCAAAACGAATCACGAGTGGCATCGACGCGGCAGTGGCGATTGCCGCAATCAATCCGATGATCAAATACGAAGCACCGCTGATCATGCGAACGATGCCGCCAGTGCAGTGCGACGGGCGCTCACACCACTAACGATAGGCGGGGAAAGCAGCGCACAAAGCCGCAACTTTGGCGCGCACGTCGGCGATGACCGCAGGGTCACTACGCCCCTTCAACGTGGTCACGATGTAATCGGCAATGGTTGCCATCTCGGCTTCTTTCATGCCTTGTGTGGTGACTGAAGGGGTTCCGATGCGCACACCCGAAGTAACGAACGGGCTGCGCGGGTCATTGGGCACCGTGTTCTTGTTCAAGGTGATGCCCGCCAGATCGAGCACGGCTTGGGCTTCTTTGCCGGTGAGTTCGGCATCGAATGGTCGCAAATCCACCACCATCATGTGCGTGTCGGTACCACCCGAGACCAGACGAAAACCTCGTACCGCAAGCGCTTCGGCCAGCGCTGCTGCGTTCTTCACAATCTGGTGGGCGTAGTCAGCAAAACTCGGCTGCATCGCTTCGAGAAATGCAACAGCTTTGGCAGCAACCGCATGCTCGAGCGGCCCGCCTTGCTGGCCCGGGAACACTGCTTTGTCGATGGCCTGGGCATGCTGCGCCGTTGAAAGAATGCAGCCGCCGCGCGGGCCGCGCAAAGTTTTGTGCGTCGTGAAGGTAACCACGTCGGCAAATGGCACAGGGTTGGGGTGAGCCCCACCAGCAACGAGGCCCGCCAAGTGCGCGATGTCAAACATCATGTAGGCGCCAACTTCGTCGGCAATTTTTTTGAACGGCTCGGGTTCAATGCGGCGGGGATAACTAGTGGTGCCAGCCACGATCATGCGCGGGCGATGCTCAAGTGCCAGGCTGCGCACTTCGTCAAAGTCGATGCGTTCGTCGGCAACACCGACTTTGTATGAATGAAACTTGTAGAAGATTCCACTGGCGTTGACTGGTGAACCGTGAGTGAGATGGCCACCGTGGTCAAGACTTAGCCCGAGCACAACGTCACCAGGCTTAAGCATTGCTTGATACACAGCCATGTTGGCACTTGCCCCCGAGTGCGGCTGCACGTTGGCGTGCTCGGCACCGAACAGTTTCTTCACCCGCTCGATAGCGATTGCTTCGATCTCGTCGACCACCGAATTGCCGCCGTAATACCGCTTGCCCGGGTAACCCTCGCTGTATTTGTTGGTGAGCACCGAGCCAGTGGCGCGCATGACTGCCGGCGACGTGAAGTTTTCGCTGGCAATCAACTGCAGACCCGTGACTTGACGAGTGCGTTCTTTTTCGATCAACGCTTCAACTTGGGTGTCGGGGGTGACTTCAGATGGAAATGGCATCGCGCCTAGCTTTCGTAACGAATGGATTCTTCGACTTCGATCTCACTTAATTGTCCCACACGTCGTGCGTGGCGTCCGCCCTCAAATGGGGTTTCGAGAAACATTTTTACGATTTGATCAGCTAAGTCGTTGGTCACCACTCGCCCACCCATCGAAAGCACGTTGGCATCATTGTGTGTACGCGCCATTTCGGCCAACCACAGGTCGTTGCATAAAGCAGCCCGCACGCCCCGCACTTTGTTGGCTGCGATCTGCTCGCCTTGGCCACTGCCACCAAGCACGATGCCCACATCGGCTTTGGCGTCGCGCACGGCTCGCGCCACGCTGGCGCAAATAGGCGGATAATCGGCGGCCTCGCTGGAGTGCGTGCCGTAATCCTCAACGCGGTACCCGAGCTGCTCGAGCACCGCTACGAGATGTGATTTCAGATCAAAGCCAGCGTGATCTGACCCGATGGCAATTCGCTTCAATGACTTTGGCGCCGCAGTTGCCATCGCGCGCCAGCCTAGGTGCCGATAGTGCCCAATGCGTAATGTTGTTGCGCATGACACTTGACCCGCGCACGCCAGTGCTCATCGGCCAAGGCCAGGTGCTGGATCGCTCAGTTGACCCGACGACAGCCAAGCACCCGGTGGCGCTCATGGCCGAGGCACTCACCGCAGCCGCGCTCGATGCTGGCATCACGCTGCCCAACGAAGTGGATTCAATTCGCGTGGTGCGTTTGTTGTCATGGAAATATGCGAATGCAGCCCACGCCTTGGGCACTGCCTGCGGTGTTCGCGCGCACGAATACGCCACCACGCCGCATGGTGGCAACATGCCGCAAACACTCGTCAATATGACTGCCGGCCAGATTCTGCGTGGCGAAGTGGATTTCGTGGTGCTCGCCGGCGGCGAGAGTGCGCGTACCCGTACAGCAGTACGCGACGTGAGTGTGTTGCCGTGGCCAGCAGCCGAGAGTGCGTCAGCACCATCGCCAGCACCATCGCCATCGCACATCGTTGAAGATTTGGCATTGCTCAACGACGAAGAGATGCGGCTGGGCATTGTGATGCCAGTTCAGATGTATCCGATGTTTGAAACGGCGCTACGGGCTGCCGCCAATCGCAGTGTGCAAGATCACGACGAACGAATCGCTGCGTTGTGGTCACGCTTCAGCGCTGTGGCGCGTGACAACGAGTGGGCGTGGAGCCGCACGGCGCTCACCACCGACGAAGTAAGCCGCGTTACGCCCAACAACCGCATGATCGGCTTGCCGTACCGCAAGGTGATGAACTCAAACAATCAGGTGAACATGGCGGCTTCACTCATCATGTGTTCGGCTGCACGCGCCGAAGCGCTGGGTGTGCCGCGTGACCGCTGGGTGTTTCCACTCTCAGGCAGCGATTGTCATGAGCACCAATTCGTCTCCAATCGGTGGTCGTTCGCCGAGACACCGGCCGTTGCCCGCGGTGGGCAGGTGGCATTACAGCTAGCGGGTCTGCACATCAACGACATTTCGCTCATCGATTTGTATTCGTGCTTCCCATCAGCAGTGCAGCTTGGCGCTGCATCACTGGGCCTCGACATCGGTGCACAATTGACCCTGACCGGCGGGCTGTCATTTGCTGGTGGGCCTTGGAACAACTACGTCATGCACTCGATTGCCACGGCCATGCAACGCTTGCGCAACGCACCCCGCGAAAAGGCTTTCATCTGGGCGAATGGTGGCTATGCGACCAAACATGCCTTCGGTGTGTATGCGATGCAACCACCAGCCAACGGCTTTCGCCACGATTCTCCACAAGCAGAAATCGATGCACTTCCCCGTCGCGAACTCGCCCTGGGCGACGATGCCGCTGGCGGTGCAACGATCGAGGCATATTCCGTAATGCACGACCGTGATGGCGCACCAGAGCGCCTAGTGGCGGCCGCACTGCGCCCCGATGGTCGCCGTGTGTGGGTGGTGAGTGACGATCGCAGTATTGCGACATCTTTCACCAGCGGCGAACATGTGGGTGACAACGTGACGCTGCGCCGCAGCGGCGAACTCGCTTAAGCAGCTACGGCTGTATCAACACGGCTACGGCCGGATCAAGATAGCTACGCGTAGGCCATCGCGATGCGATCGCGGCCGGTGAGGTCGCAGCGAATCTGCACATTACGCAAACCGTGCGCTGCAAGCACATCGCGCACCGCGACACCTTGCTGGTGACCGATCTCTAACACCAGCACACCGCCTGGTCGCAGCCAATTGCGAACCCCGGCAGCAATGGCTCGAATTGCGTCTAACCCATCGTTTCCCGAAAACAGCGCGATGTGCGGCTCGTGACGGGATACAACATCTTCGACGTCGTCATCACCTTCGGCAACATACGGCGGGTTAGCCACCAACACATCCACAGTGCCGGCCAATTCGGCTGGCAATGCAGCAAACCAATCGCCTGCTGCGATACGAACATTTGCACCATTGCGACCGATGCCCGCCAAATTGGCGCGGGCCACATCGAGCGCATCGGGTGAAACATCCGTCAACCACACCGTTGTGCCAGCCAACGGCAATTCGTGGGCCAGTGACAACCCGATTGCCCCCGAACCTGTGCCCATGTCCACCACCACTCGGCTGGGCTGCACGGCACGGGCTGCCTCGAGCGCCACTTGGGCAACGAGTTCGGTTTCGGGTCGCGGGATGAGCACCCGCGCATCAACCAACAAGTCCAAGTGGCGAAACGCCCAGCGACCCATCACATACTGCAACGGTTCACCCGCCAGGCGACGGCGCACCATTTCTTGCACATACCCACCCATGCGTTGCGACACCACTTCATCGAGTGCGATGGTGAACTCAGTGGCATCCAAACCTGCAGCGTGCTCACACAAAAATCGGGCATCTTGTTTGTTGCCGAGTGTCGCTTGGGTTTCAGCGAGCAACTCGCGCCAGGTGGTGCCGGCGTCGGTGGTCACTCGCTGCCGACCTGCTTGGCAAGTTGTTCGGCTTGGTACTCAAGGGTGAGTGCGTCGATTACTGGGTCGAGGTTGCCCGCCAGCACATCTTGCAGTTGATACAACGTAAAGCCGATGCGATGGTCGGTCACTCGATTTTCTTTGTAGTTATACGTGCGAATTTTTTCGCCGCGACCACCCTTGCCCACCTGCGCGCGGCGATCGGCAGAAATCTTGGCTTCGTGTTCGTCTTGTCGGCGTTGTAGCAATCTGGTGCGTAGCACCTGCAGCGCTTTCACTCGGTTCTGCAACTGGCTGCGCTCGTCTTGCATGGTCACCACCAGCCCAGTTGGCTTGTGAGTGATGCGCACGGCCGAGTCGGTGGTGTTGACACTCTGACCACCCGAACCACCCGAGCGGTACACGTCGATCTCCAAATCGCGCTCATCGATTGCGAGATCTATTTCTTCTGCTTCAGGCATTACTGCCACGGTGGCCGACGAGGTGTGAATACGCCCTGCATTTTCCGTAACTGGCACTCGCTGTACGCGATGCGGGCCACCTTCAAATCGAAGCTGGCGCCACACCGTTTCACCCTTCAACAACGCCGTGGCCTGGTTGACCCCACCCATCGGTGAGCGGTCGTAGGCCAGCATTTCAAACGACCAACCATTACGCGTGGCCCAGGCGCGATACATCTCTACTAGTTCGCCAGCAAAAAGGTTCGCCTCTTCGCCACCTTCAGCACCGCGAATTTCGAGAATCACATTTTTGCCATCGTTGGGGTCTGGCGGAATGAGCAGCACCTTCAGTTCGTCTTCAAGCGCTTGGAGTCGCACAAGGCCCTGGCGCATCTCGGTGTCGAGTGATTCGCGTTCATCGGCTGAGGCCGACTCAATGAGTTCCTTCGCAGCTTCAACATTGCCGAGCACCGATTTGTACTCGCGGATGCACTCGACCAGTGGGCCCATCTGCTTGTACCGACGCGAAACGTCACGCAACTTGTATTGATCGCCGAGCACTTCTGAAGTGGTCAGGCTCGTCTCGACCTGTTCGAAGTCAGCGAGGATGGCGTCGAGTTTCGCTAGCACTCTGTTTAGGTTACGCCGAGAGAAACTCTGCAGGCTGGGCAAGCAGCTCGGCAATTTGCTTCTGCAGTGGCACCACGTTGCGCTGCTGCGTCACAATCAGTAAACGACCCGTGGGCGCCAACCGATCACGCGCGTCTGCAGCAAACGGCACCGCTTCAAGATCGACACCCGACACAAACACCACCACTGTCGGCGTGCCGTCAGCGTCTGTACCAATCGCGCAACACGGCCAGGCGTCCTTCAAGTTTGGGCGTGCCGCCGGTGGCTCGGCTGGTTGCAGGCTCACCAAGCCAAGCGACTGTGGGGCCATTACTGCACGACTCCGTGCCGCGCGCTCGACGGCCAGCAAATTGAGTGGATGCGTCGGTGCGCCAACGTCCCGATGCTTGCGCACGGTGTTGACCACTTTTTGCAATCGCTCAACTGTCGAAATATCACCGTGCAACATCTTGAACATCTCGCGATCATGTGCGCCGACACCAATTCGCAGCTTCGCTACGCCGTCTTCATCCACCACGCGTGCCACTTCAAGGCCCAGTACTTCGCCAGCCACCACACCGTGCTCGATCACCACTTCGGTGCCGGCTTCGCTCAGCATCGACGCAAATACCAGATGATCCGGATGCGGTGCAATCACCTGCTCGTGCGGTGTCGGTGCTGCTGTAACCGCTGGGGCACTTCGCGTATCAAGTACATCAATAGACAACGAAAAATAGGCAGCACGGCGGGCGGTGAGGCCTGGCGCAACGCTGTCGCAGATACGAATGTGTTCTACGGCGTGGCCTGTGCGCCGACTGCGCGTCTGCCAAGCCAAGGCTGCGGCCAGGGCACTCACCTGCCGGTCGGCTTGGGCAATAGGTGTCGCTGAAATCCACAATGTTGAGCCGGCTCGGGCTGCAGCAAAATTGCCAATTTCTGTATCAACGAGCGCAGTGTCCACCAGCGCAGTATCCACGAGTGCAGTGCTGTGGTTGTTGATGAGCGCACGCAATGCGAGGCGCTCACGCCGCAGGGCAAACTCGTTTTGGTCAGCCACCACGTCAGGCGGTCGGCTGTTTGGCGATCTCCGACAAAAATTCGTCGTTGGTCTTGAACGACTTCAGACGGTCAATCAGCAACTCCAGACCAGGCGCTGCGTTGCCGTCAGCAGCCAAGCCGCTCAACACGCGACGCAACTTCCAGACCATCTGCAGCTGCTTGCGGTCAAACAACAACTCTTCATGGCGAGTGCTGGATGCATCAACATCAATGGCTGGGTACACACGCCGTTCGGCGAGTTTGCGATCGAGGCGCAACTCCATGTTGCCCGTTCCTTTGAATTCTTCGAAGATGGCTTCATCCATGCGGCTATTGGTTTCGACCAAGGCCGTCGCCAAGATGGTGAGACTGCCGCCTTCTTCAATGTTGCGGGCTGCACCAAAGAACTTCTTGGGTGGATACAACGCACCGGCATCGATACCACCCGACATGATTCGACCCGAAGTGGGCTGAGCCAAGTTGTAGGCGCGCGACAAACGTGTGATGCCGTCCAGGATGACCACTACGTCTTCGCCGATTTCAACGAGTCGCTTGGCTTTTTCAATGACCAACTCGGCCACTGCAGTGTGCTCTTCGGATGGGCGATCGAACGTCGAAGCGACTACCTCGCCTTTTACCGTGCGCCGCATGTCGGTTACTTCCTCAGGGCGCTCGTCAATGAGCAGAACAATCAGTTTGACCTCTGGGTGATTTTTTTCGATGCTGGTTGCAATCGTCTTCATCACGGTGGTCTTACCCGCTTTTGGCGGCGACACGATGATGCCGCGCTGGCCTTTGCCAATCGGCGAGATTAAGTCGACGATACGCGCGGTCATATTCATCGGTTCATCCGACGACGACAACACCAATTTTTCATCCGGAAACAGCGGTGTGAGTTCTTCGAACTTCTTCCTGTTGCGAGCCTTTTCAGGTTCGCCACCATTGACCAAATACACCTCGAGCAACGCCGGGTTCTTTTCGTTGCGCCCAGCAGGACGCGACAAACCCGTCAGATGGTCACCTTTGCGTAAACCAAACTGGCGCGTGTACCGCACCGAAACGTAGGGGTCATTGCGCGTCGGCAGGTAGCCATTGAGACGCAAAAAGCCGTAGCCCTCATCGCGCAGGTCGAGATAACCCTCGACCTTGACGGGCTCGGTGCTTACTGGCTCGTTGGACTCGACTTGGTCGATCTCGTAACGATCATCGCCTTGCGGGCCATCGTCACGACCACCTGGGCGACGGCGTCCACGACGACGACGGTTGCGGTCACCAAAATTGCGATCACCAGAATCACGATCATTGCGGTCGTTGCGGTTGCCAAAGTTACGGTCACCGGAGTTACGGTCTCCAGAATTACGGTCGCCGGAATTACGGTCGCGGAAGTTGCGGTCGCCACGATCATTGCGATCACTACGTGTGTCACCGCTGCGCTCAGGTCGCACTCGGGCGTCGGCGGCAATCGGGGTGCCTTCGTGTTCAGCGAGTTCTACTTCCCACTCAGCAAGGGCTTCACCGTCGGCACCGAGCGGCGCCTTATCTGGGCTTTTGTCAGCGGCTTTCGCCGCAGCTTTATCGGTCGACTTGGCCGACGACTTTGGGGTGGCTGATGGTTTGGGTTCGGTGACCATGGTTTCCTCCAGGATTTTTCCGATTAATGACTCTCGAGTTGCTTTGGCGACACCTTTGATGCCAAGTGCCGTGGCAATTTGTGCCAAATCATCTCGATCTTTTTCTTCGAGTTGTGCTCGACCAAGCTGTGGGGCTGCCACGGTGTCCTTCTTTCAGGGCGACGTTTGAGGGCGACACCCATCAACAATGCTTTCGCGTCAGAGACTTGACTGCGTAGGGCATGCTCGGCTGCACCGAGCAATTGCACCCTACCGTGTCGCCGACACGCTCGCAACAAATCGTTGCACGGCCGCCAAATCGTTGGGCACCGAGGTAGACCGTTCGGGCCGTGTCAGCAGGTCGGCCAAATGCTCGGGTAGCTCTGCGCGCACCCCCGTCGCATGCTCGACGGCATCGGCAAATTTGGCAGGGTGGGCCGTTGCGAACGTGACAACCGGTTCATCAGGTGTGGCACAAGCTTGCGTGGCCACCAAGCCCACTGCGGTGTGCGGGTCAACAAGTACGCCGTGATTGCGATATGTCGCCGCGATCATCGCCGTGGTCTCTGCGTCCGAACAGCGTTGGCCACGAAAAACTGGGCGAATCCACGTGCCGAATTGGTCGGCGGTCACGGCCATGTTTCCGGTGGTGCGAAAGGTGGCGATCTGGTCAGCAGTGGCTGCCCCATCGCGGCCATTCATTTCGAACATTAAGCGCTCGAAGTTGCTCGACACACCGATATCCATGCTGGGGCTCAATGTTGGTACTACCGGGGCTGTGGTCATCTGCTGGGTTTCAAAAAATCGAGTGAGAATATCGTTGCTGTTTGACCCCACGATGAGGTGCCCGACATTGGCGCCGAGTTGGCGCGCGATCCAACCGGCCAACACATTGCCAAAATTGCCGGTCGGCACACTGAATGAGACTGGCGCCGAGTCGACGGCATGTAGCTGCTCGATGGCCGTGTAGTAATACACCACTTGCGCCATCACGCGAGCCCAATTGATGGAGTTCACTGCAGACAAATGATGCTCAGCGCGAAACGGCGCATCGTTGAACATCGCTTTCACGAGGTCTTGACAATCGTCGAACGTGCCATTCACAGCTACTGCATGCACATTGGCTGCGTTTACGGTGGTCATTTGGCGTCGCTGTACCTCACTAATGCGACCCTGAGGATACAAAATCACCATCGCCACGTTGCGACAACCCTTGACCCCGTCAATCGCAGCCGAACCCGTGTCACCACTGGTTGCCCCCACCACGGTGATGCGTTCGTCACGGGCCTGCAGCACGTGATCGAACAATTGCCCGATGAGCTGCAAGGCGACATCTTTGAACGCCAACGTTGGCCCGTGAAACAACTCGAGTAGCCACCGGTTTTCACCCATTTCGCGCAATGGTGCTACGAGTGGGTCACGAAAACTGCCATAGGCCTGGCGACACAATGCTTCGAGCGTTGCCGGCGAAATCTCGTCACCGATGAACGGCGCAAGAATCTGCGCTGCTCGCACAGCAAACGAAGCATCGGGCGAACCGTGGGCCACCGCGGGCCAGATCTGAGGCACATATAACCCGCCGTCATTGGCCAAACCAGCCAGCAAGGTGTCGCAGAAATTTAGCGCTGGTGCAGCACCACGCGTAGAGACATAGTTCATGACTGGACGATTAGTCACCGATAATGCGGATGAAGCCACCCACCTTGCTCACCACATCCAGACGACGGAATTCGTCGAGGCAGGCCTTCATGTCGGCAGTTCGTGCATCGTGAGTAAGGAACACGAGTCGTGCATCGTTGCCGATGCCGTCTTGTTCGGCGGCACGAATGCTCACCTTGTTGCGGGCAAACACCCCAGTCACAGCGTGCAGCACACCGGGCTTGTCGGCAACTTCGAGGGTGAGCATGAATTCGCTGCGGGTGTCATCGACCGAAGTAAACATTGCTTTGGCAAAAGTGCCCAGCGAGGCGTGCGTGCCCTTGCGCAGGTTGACAGCCGCATCAATCACATCGCCGAGCACTGACGATGCCGTCGGGTCGCCACCGGCACCGCGCCCATAAAACATAAGCGAACCTGATGCTTCACCCTCGACCAACACGGCGTTAAACGCTTCGCGCACTGCGGCCAATGGGTGCTTAAGTGGAACCAAGGCTGGGTGCACTCGCACGCTTACTGCACCTGACTGCCCATCAGACTCGGCGACACCAAGCAGTTTGATGACGTAGCCAAATTTGTGGGCCATGGCAATGTCACCAGCGCTGAGTTTGCTGATGCCTTCCACCGACACGTCATCGGCCACCACATGTACGCCGAACGCAAAGTTGGCGACGATTGCAATTTTGGCTGCGGCATCCAAACCCTCGACGTCGGCCGTTGGGTCGGCCTCGGCGTATCCCAACTGCTGAGCGCCGCGCAACGCACTGGCATAGTCAAGGCCGTCTTCGGTCATCTTGGTGAGGATGAAGTTGGTGGTGCCATTCACGATGCCCAACACGCGTCGAATCGGCTCTCCGCGCAGGCTTTCGCGCAATGGACGAATGAGTGGAATACCACCACAGACGGCGGCTTCGAACAACAGGTCGATACCGCGTTCGTCGGCAATCTTAAAAAACTCTGCTGAGCGGGCTGCGAGCAATGCCTTGTTGGCAGTTACTACTGGCTTGCCGGCTTCGAGTGCGGCGCGAATCACTTCGCCGGCCAAAGTGGTGCCACCCATTGCCTCGACAACTAAGTCGACATCCTTGGCGGTCGCCACCGCCATTGCGTCAGTGACCACATCGGCGCCACCCACCTGCGATGGATGCTTGCCCGCATCGCTGACCGCAATACGCACCACATCCAGCAGCACGCCGGTGCGAGCGGCAATGACGTCGCGCTGGCGGGCAACCAGGGCGGTGAAGGCCGAGCCCACAACACCATGCCCGACAACGCCAATTCGAACCGTGGAGAGATCACCATGCGGCGAATTAGCGGCCTTCGCCATGCGCTAAACGCTATCGGTCACGTCGTTGCGCACGAGATCTTCGTAGGTTTCACGACGCACCACCACGCGTGCTGTGGCGTCGCGCACGAACACCACGGCGGGTCGGGGAACCTTATTGTAGTTAGAGCCCATCGAGTGCCCGTATGCGCCGGTTACTGGTGTGGCAATCACGTCGCCCACCTGCAGATCAGCAGGCAGCACGGCTTCGGCAATCAAGACATCGCCACTCTCGCAATGTTTGCCCACTAGTCGAGCCGCCAACGTGCGGTCTGCCTCACAGCGTGCTGGCACAAATGCTTCGTAACCGCTGCCGTACAACACAGGTCGTGGGTTGTCACTCATGCCGCCGTCCACCGCCACATACGTGCGCACGCCGGGAATTGGCTTGATCGTGCCCACCTCATAGAGCGTGAGCGCTGCCGATGCAACTATGGCGCGGCCTGGTTCGACGAACACTTTCGTGCCCGCGCGCAAACTTGTGGTGGCCTCACGTAGCGCACTCGCCCACTGCGTAATGGTGGGTGCTTGTTCATCGTTGAGATACGCCACACCCAAACCGCCACCCAATGTGAGTTCGGGCAGCGCACATAGGTTGGCGAATGCGACCATTACCTCGGCTGCTTTGGTGAAGTTCGCAGTCTCGAACACATTCGAGCCGATATGACAGTGGATGCCCACGAGCTGCACCGAGCCCGACGAGCGCGCACGATCAATTGCTCGCTGCGCATCACCGTTGCCGAGGTTGAAACCAAACTTCGAATCGTTCTGCCCCGTGCTCACGAACTCGTGGGTGTGTACATAAACCCCCGGAGTGATGCGCAACTGCACGCGCGGCGCAGACAAACCACTCGCGACTAGGGCATCGATACGGTCGAGTTCGTCAAAACTATCCACCACGATGTGGCGCACACCCATGGCCATGGCTTCGCGCAACTCAGCGGTGCTCTTGTTGTTGCCGTGCACCACGCAGCGCGACGCTGGCACACCGGCATTGCGGGCCACGAACAGCTCGCCACCCGTGGCAACATCAAGCAGCAAACCTTCTTCGTGGGCTAAACGCGCCATTGCGGTGCACAAAAATGCTTTGGTGGCATACACCACGGCGTCGGCCCCAAACTCGCGCACGGCTTCGGCACAACGAGCCCGCAAATGGGCTTCGTCGTACACAAACAGCGGTGTGCCATGCGTGGCTGCCAAATCGTGCACATCACAACCGCCAATCCGCAGTCGACCATCGACAACCTCGGCCGTGTCAGGCAGCAGGTGACGGCTAACGCGACTCACATTTGCTCCGGTGACGAGATGCCCAATAATGCCAGTCCATCAGCCAGCGTGCGGGCCGTAAGGTCACACAACGCCAGACGGCTCAAACGCAACTCGTCGCTCTCTGCTTTCAACACAGGGCAATGCTCATAGAACGAGGTGTATCGAGTGGAGAGCTCATATAAATAGGTGCACAGACGGTGCGGGCTATAGCGCTCGAGCGCATCCCATACGGCCGAGTCGTACTGCAACAGCCACAAGGCAAGCGCACGTTCGCTCGCATGACCAAGGCTGATGGTCGCGGTGCGAGATGCTGTGCGCTCAACATTTGCTCGGCGAAAGATGCTGCAGATGCGGGCATGGGCACATTGCAAGTAAGGGGCCGT
>Ga0222714_10003351_pt1 | contig 16402 bp, 15 predicted proteins | sample C33_3DmetaG_FD_165048 | JGI IMG/M metagenome (GOLD analysis project Ga0222714, IMG submission 165048) | Estuarine water microbial communities from San Francisco Bay, California, United States - C33_3D | ecosystem: Environmental > Aquatic > Marine > Unclassified | place: USA: California...
AAACTGTTTCAATTGCCATAGAAGGTGGGTCTGAACTCGTAGATACTGAGAATGTAGTGGCGATTATTGAAGGTATTGAAAAGCCCGAGGAGTACGTTATTGTGTCATCTCACCTCGATCACATCGGAATAGATGCCGAAGGCAACATTAACAACGGTGCTGACGATGACGGATCAGGAACAGTCGCCATGCTTGAAATTGCCGAGGCGCTAGCCGAGGCTAAATCTCAAGGTAAGGGCCCTAAGAGATCGGTGGTGTTTCTACATGTAACTGGCGAGGAAAAGGGCCTTCTAGGTTCAGAGTACTACACCGATGTAGCTCCCTTATATCCGCTTGAAAATACCGTAACCAATCTGAACATCGACATGATCGGTCGCATAGACCCTGAGCGCGATGGAGACCGCAATTACATTTACCTTATCGGCTCGGATAAGCTCAGTACAGAGTTGCACCAATTATCAGAAGAGATGAACAGCAAATTCACGCAATTAGAGCTCGATTATACCTATAATGATGAGAATGACCCAAATCGTTTTTATTACCGCTCCGACCATTACAACTTTGCGAAAAACAACATCCCGATTATATTTTACTTTAACGGGACACACGAAGACTACCACGCACATACGGATACTCCAGACAAAATCAATTACGATTTATTGACCAATAGAACGCGTCTAGTCTTTCATACGCTTTTAGAAGTCGCCAATCGCGAAGAGCGTCCAAAAGTCGATAAGCAATCAGAGTAGAGAGAAAATTTGAATCGATGTAATAAAAAAGCCCGCTTGTGCGGGCTTTTTGGGTGGAAGACCGGGCTCGAACCGGCGACCTCTAGAACCACAATCTAGCGCTCTAACCAACTGAGCTACAACCACCGTGTAATTTTGGTTGGCAAATGTAGTTTATTTTAGTCTGTTATTCAATAGTAGAATCCGTCTTCACTCTTATTTTAAGTCATCTAGGCTGTTCACCAAAGGGTAGCGTTCTACAGTAAATCCCTCTCCATAGGCCACGCCGGTTAAGCGACCCAAATTTTGGGCTCTATAACGCACAGATTGGAGAAAATTCTCGCTACTAATAGGCGTGCTAGGCTCTTTGCTGCTTGGGTCAAAAAACTGGGTAGCATAGGCCTTGATAGCGTTAAACTTATGTTCTATAAAATCACTCACATCGACGACAAAATCAGGTTCTAGGTCGTGCCATTGAATCATGTGGTAAACTCGTGTCGGTCGCCATGCAGATTGAGGGTTTCCCTGCTCATCTAGCGTCTGAATTTTAGATAATCCGCTCAAAAAACAGGCGTCACTGGCTAGCTTGCTGCCCTTAGCGTGATCGATATGTCGATCGTGAACCGCATTGCAGATCACCACCTCTGGTTTAAACTTTCGTATTTTCTGAATGAGGGCTAATTGATGCTCTTGGTCATTGACAAAAAATCCATCTTTAAAATTCATATTCTCGCGTATGCATACACCTAAGAGTTCTGCGGCTATAGAACTTTCACGGTCTCGGGTCTCTATATTACCTCGGGTTCCCAGTTCTCCTCTGGTAAAATCAAGAATACCAACCCGTTTTCCTAGGCTCACCTCTTTGGCTATGGTGGCACCGGCACCAAGCTCCGCATCGTCTGGATGGGCACCCATGACCAATAGGTCTAGTTTATGATTACTGCTTTCCATAAATCTTTTGGTATTTTAATCGACTTAGAAGCCCTAAGGCTAGAACAAATGCCACCGTGTAATAGATAAAAGTCGGGGTAATTACTTGGTCACCAGAGGCGTAGCTGTGCAATCCGACTAGGTAAAAGTTTACGCCAAAGTAGGTCATCATGATGCTCGAAAACGCCACAACACTAGCGAAGTTAAAGACCCATGTTCCTTTTAAGCCAGGCACCAGCCGCATGTGTAGTACAAAGGCGTAGACCAGTATAGAAATAAGGGCCCAGGTTTCCTTTGGGTCCCAACCCCAATATCGACCCCAAGATTCGTTCGCCCATTGACCTCCAAGGAAGTTTCCGATGGTAAGCATGATAAGTCCAATGGTCAGTGCGAGTTCGTTGATAATAGTGAGCTCCTTGATAGCCGTTTTCATGCGGCCCTTGCTTTTCTCGGTGGTGAGCAGCATGAGTACTAATGAAACAAGGCCTAGAATCATTCCTACCGTAAGCGGACCATAAGACCCTACAATAACCGCCACATGAATCATCAACCAATAGCTGTCGAGCACGGGCTGCAAATTAGCTACCGACGGATCGACCCAATTTTGATGTGCGATCCACAATAGCATAGCGCTCACGAAGGTGCTTGAGGCTACCGTAAAGTCACTCCGTTTTCCCAACCACAATCCGATTCCAAGGGTAGCCCAGGAGACGTACAGAATACTCTCATAGGCGTCGCTCCATGGAGCATGACCAGAGATATACCAGCGCAACACCAAACCGACCGTATGGGCCGCGAACATTAAATAAATTAGGACTGAGAATGAACGAATACTCAAGCGCAACGCCCTGCGGTCTTTATAAACACGAGCCACGACCAAAAAGAAGAGCAAAACACCCGCTAATGCGTAATACTTATACAATCGGTTAAAAATATCTAATCGATTATAGGTGATTTCGGCCTCAATTTTTTGCACAGATGGTATGACCTCTATACCCAACTGACGCTGGCTCTTCTTAAGGCTTTCCAATAATTGATCGGCCCGCTCGTAGTAACCGTTTTGAACCCCATTGTCGACGTATTGCAGGTAGAGTGGAACAGAGTTAGCCACAAAACTACCGTAGAGTGTATCAGTGAGCTGAAAAGCTCCCGCTCGATATTCAAGGGCCGATGTCCATTTGTTATTCTCATCTGTAGGTACGGGAAAAATGCGCAAGATCTCCCCGCTAAGAGCTCTATTGAGCAGAGCAAGCCTATTTGAGGCATCTTTAAAGTCTTGTTGAAATTTATTAGGCGTATTAGTCGCAAACGCCTCAACTAGGTAGGGTCTTAGTTTATTGTTTCCCTCTTGATCAAAGAAATCGGTAACCTTGACAAAGCGCTTTTCTTTCGGTACGCCTATAATCGCCCTTATACTATCGTTTTGTGCCTTTTTGTCTAAGGCGATAAACTCGGTGTTGTACCAGAGGCCTGGGTACATCATCATCGATAGAAATACTTGCTCTGCGGTAAGCCCCTTGTACGAATCTTTGAGACTGATCTTTCGAAGCAGCTCCGAGGCAAAGGTATGCACGGGTTTCATTCGCCCGTTATCGTCTTGGATCACTAATGAGGCAAAACGCTCGGCGTGGCCCTTGTCAATGACATTAGACAAGATAAGCGAATCTACGGTTTGCTGGCTAGGCAACAGATCTGATTGCGCGTTCAATGGGTACGACAAACTCAGACCGAACAGCAGTAAAAGCACTGAATTTCTAGAAGTCACCTTCTGAAGCGAACGCGCAAGTACCTTGAATCGGGTGTCTCCGAAAAACAGCAGTCCCATAAGCCCAATGTAGAGCAAGAAATAGCCGATATAGGTAATCCAGGTTCCCCAAAAGTCGTGATTCACAGAGAGCACGGTTCCGGATTCGTCCGGAAAGAAACTAGATTGAAAAAAGCGATAACCCTTGTGGTCTAGAACGTGATTCATGTAGATATCGTAATCAAAGGGGCGCTCATCAATTACTTCTATTCGGCTCATAAATGAGGCATAATTCGCTTCAGTTCCGGGATATTTCTCGGCTATAAAGTCGTTCAGTTTGATGGCAAACGGCAGCTCGTATTCTTTAGATCCGTATCGCAAGGTAAAGGTGAGGCCGGCCATTTCAAAAGAGGGTTCAAAATCGGTGTAGCCCTGCCCTCCCATTAGGGTAACTTGCTTTTGCTCTCCAGCAGCAGACACCTTCAACTTTAGTGCCTGTTTAGTCTCTTCAGTCTCATCACTGGCCGCGGCCACAATTTCAACTCGGCCCCTACGGGCAGGCTCTGGAATAACAAAGCTAAATTCTCCAATGGTATAAAGCGACCTCAATTGTAAGGCATCAGTGGACTCTGGCATTAGACTTCCTTGAAACTGATCAGCCATTCGCATAAATCGGGCCTCAAAAGGAGAGTTTATCGTGTAATTGGTACCGTCAAAATCGATTTGAATAGCGCCCTGTGAGGGAGCATTAAAGGAGAAAAGAACATTGTGAATGTTGGCTATTTCGCCTTCCTTCAAAAAATGCTCGTGTCTTGATCCGTCTCCTGATTCGACGATTTTTAGCAAATAAGGAGCGCTTTCATCGTCAACAATGGCCTCCATCGCCTGCTCAATATAATCCACATACTCCATGGTCACCGGGATATCCCCAAAAGAAGTAGACCAGGGCAAAGAGGTCTTACTAGCCTCGTTGCTAAAGATCATATCGTCTTCTAGGGCCTTTCTGCGTCTAGATCCGTTGAGATCTCCGTCTATGTAAGCCGTTAAATAGGTTTTATCTGAATAAAAAGAGGAAGCCGTTTCGCCCTCTGGAATAGGCATCATTCCCTCAAAACTGATGTAACGCGTCACTCCCGCACCAACGATGATCAAAATCCAAGAAAGGTGCAAGAACAAAAGGGGCCATTTGCTCCATTTCCACAGCTTATAGCGACCTATGCTACCCACAAAATTGATCACAAAAAGCAGCATCAAAAACTCAAACCAGCGTGCATTGTATATGTAGATTCGGGCCGTCTCTGTAGAGTAAATGCTCTCCAAAAAAGTACCTATGGCCATAGCGGCGGCAAAAACGACAAATAAAACCGCCATCAATCGTGAAGAGACCAAAAACTTTAAGAGGGAGAACGAACGCATGAACCTTTTCTTTGTGCAGCAAAATTATCACCTTTTGACCTAAAAACGCTAGTTTCGAAGGTCTAAATATGCCTATGATAACCCTATCCATAATTGGCTCAGGAGCTTTAGCTAGAAGTCTGTTCTCGGCTGTACGTCAAGAAGAGTCGATTTCGTGTTCAGGTGTTTGCGGAAGAAATCCAGAAGACGCCATTTTTTTCGAGGGCTTCTGGAAAACCGATTACCAAGAATTACTCGAAGCAGATATACTACTATTAGCCCTACCCGATAAGGCCCTCTCAGCGCATTTTGATTTGCTAGAACAGTACGGTGGCCTGCTTGCTCACTGCAGCGGAGCCACCTCACTTTCGAATAGAGAACACTACCCTTCTGCCGTTTTTTATCCGCTTAACAGCTTCAGCAAAGAAAAGGTCACTCCACTACGCGACACACCCATCTTTATAGAAGCTAGCACAGTTGAAGGGTTAAAGCAACTCGAAAAACTGGCGTTAGCACTCTCGAATCGGGTACATAAAATCGACAGTGCTCAGCGACTCGCGCTACACCTAGCTGCGGTAATCAGCCAAAATTTCAGTAATCACCTTTTTGCTCAAACACAGCAATGGTGCACGCAGAATCAAATTGACTTTAGCTGGCTCAGGCCTATGCTCTCCGCAAAATTTTACGAGGTCTTCGAACTTAACGCTTCGACTATTCAATCTGGACCAGCTATTCGTGGAGATCAAAAAACCCTAAATCAGCACCGCGAACTATTAAGACGCCACGTACCTTTACTTGAGGTTTACGATGCACTAACCCGTTCTATACAGGAATTTCATGAAAAAAAGCTTTAAACAAGAATTGCGACATATTAAGTGCTTTGTTTTTGATGTAGACGGCGTAATGACCGACGGTTCACTTTATCTAGACACTAACGGAGAATTGGTTCGTAAAATGAGTGTTAGAGACGGATACGCCCTAAAACAAGCCCTAAAAACGGGTTATGAAGTATGCGTAATCACGGGAGGCACAAACGAATCGGTTCGAACTCGACTACGCGATCTGGGCATACACTCCATTTATTTAGGAGTGCATCAAAAACTAGAAATACTCAAAGAACACCTTGAAACCCATCAAATAGAGGCGAGCCGTGTTCTATATATGGGTGATGATTTGCCTGATTTAGAAGCGATGTTACATTGCCACCTGGCGACCTGCCCAACAGATGCGGCAGCCGAGATTCGAATGAAAGCTGATTACGTTTCCCCCCTAAAAGGTGGTGAAGGCTGTGTGCGTGATGTTATAGAACAAGTATTAAAAGTAAACGGAGACTGGAATGTTGATCAATCAACAACTAGCGCTTAATTCAATTGAGCTCGTTCTCGGGTCGGCCTCGCCCCGCAGAAGCGCGCTTCTCAGTGATATGGGACTGTCTTTTAGCCGGCGCGTCAGTCAGGTCGAAGAACAATACCCTTCTACTCTAAATGGAGGCGAAATAGCCCTTTACCTAGCCCGCTTGAAGGCCGATGCTCTACGCTCAACACTAACGCCTAACGAGCTGCTGATCACCAGTGACACCGTTGTTTGGTGCGCGAATCGCTCCTTAGAAAAACCTTCAAGCCGTGCTGTGGCCGAATCAATGCTAAAACAACTATCAGGTTGCACGCACACGGTATATACTTCACTTTGTTTGACCTCAACGGCTCGTCAAGAGGCCCAACTGGCAGAAACACAGGTTACCTTCAAAACGTTAAGCACTCAAGAAATTGACCACTACCTCAACGGCGAAGCGGTTTACGACAAAGCCGGAGCCTACGGCATTCAAGATTGGATCGGGCTAGTAGGTATATCCGAAATAAAAGGATCTTATTTCACAGTCATGGGGCTTCCCACACATCTGCTCTATCAAGCGCTTAGCGATTGGATGAACTCTTAATATTGTTTTATTTTTTCTGTAAAAAGTTAAACAAGATGTATCTTTGAGGCATGCCTTGGTTTCACCTTCGTGTCTCACACCAAACCCTGCTTTCTAGAGAAGAAGCCTGGGATTTTCTTGGCACTATCAGTAACCTGGAGCGGATGACTCCGAAGCATATGCGCTTCAAACTGCTCAGTGATCCGCTTAAAAAGATAGAAATGGGAAGTGTTCTAGCCTATTCCATTCGTCCCTTACCCTTTTTAAAAATGATTTGGGTGAGCGAGATCAGCGCCTATGAACCCCTTAAGCGCTTCTGCGACACTCAACTGAGCGGTCCTTATGCCTCGTGGATACACGAGCACCGCATAGAAGGGGAAGACAACGGGCCTTGTACGTTAATTGATGAGGTCTTTTTCGAACTCCCTTTTGGTGTATTAGGATCGCTAGAGTACGCGCTTTATGTGAAGTCTGCCCTCCTAAAGGCTTTTAGCTACAGGCGAGATAGACTCAATGAGCTGACAAACAACGATTTAAAATTAGAATATCAGTTAACTCTTAAAAGAATAAAGGCATGAGTATGAAAACCTTATTGTGCATAGGTGGATCTTCAGGAATAGGCGCCGCCCTAATCGAACAGCTTGCAGGAGATCATCAGATCTATGTGGCTTCAAGAACCGCTCCATCATTTGAACACCCAAATGTGAACCATGTGGTGTACGATGTGAATAACCCACAGGTTGATCGGCTAACGGCTATCGGGCCTATAGACAAGTTCGCCTACTTTCCGGGTAGCATTAATTTAAAGCCCCTATCGATGCTCAAGATGGAGCATTTTAAAGAAGAGATGCAGCTTAATTTTTTCGGGTTAGTAGAATCCGTAAAGGCTATCTATCCTCAAATGAATGAGTACTCAAGTATGGTGTTCTTCTCAACCGTGGCTGTGCAAACCGGAATGCCCTTTCACAGCTCTATCGCATCGGCTAAAGGAGCTATTGAAGGTTTTACGCGCGCCCTCGCAGCCGAAGCAGCCCCAAAGATTCGCGTTAATGCTATAGCCCCGTCGATTGTAGATACCCCTCTAGCCGGCCGTTTGCTGAATAACGAAAAAAAGGTAGAGATGATCGCCGAGCGCCATCCGCTCAAACGTGTGGGTAATGCTCAAGAACTCGCAAATGCAGCTGCATTTCTTCTCGATGAGAAAAATGGGTGGATCACCGGTCAAATACTGAAGGTAGACGGAGGTAAGTCTGTACTGAGCTTGTAAGATGAAAAAGGCGCTGTTCTGGTTTAGAAGAGATCTCCGATTTGAAGATAACCACGCCCTTTATAGGGCCCTTATCGAAAACGATGAAGTGTATCCCTTTTTCATTTTTGACCCTTCAATTCTAAATGAATTACCCTCAGACGATCACCGCTTAACCTTTATTTTCGATACGCTAGAGCAACTCAATGGTCAATTGGCTCATGAGCGACCTATCAGCTATTTTTTCGGCGATCCAAAAACAATAATTGAGCAGCTATTAGAGGCAACTCCTGGGGCTTCCTTATATCTAAATTCAGATTACGAACCTTACGCCCGAACAAGAGACAAGCACATTTTCGACCTATGCCAGCAGACTGATCATCTGTTTTTCAGACTGAAGGATCATGTCATTTTTGAGCAAAATGAGGTGGTAAAAGACGATGGCCAGCCCTATGTTGTATTTACACCCTACAAAAAGAAGTGGTTGAGCGAATTCGATAGGTCAAAACACTTACCTATATACCCCAGTGAACAGTATCTATTCAAACTAAAGCGATTCTCGAAGATGACGGTTGGGTCCGTTAAGAAATTAGAAGATTTCGGAAAGCAACGGGCTTCGCTCAGCGCACCAAATTTCAATCTAAATCGTGAACGGATTGAAAACTATGAGGCCACACGCAATTTTATGGAGGCTGACGGTACCACAAAACTCGGTACTCACCTCAGATTTGGTACTCAATCAACTCGTCATATAGTGGCAAGGGCGCTAGAGGCTCGTAATTCAACCTTTTTAAGCGAGCTCATTTGGAGGGAATTTTTTCAACAGATACTCTGGCATTTTCCCAAGACTGTGAGTCAGAGCTTTAAACCGCAATACGACCGCATTGAGTGGAGAAATATCCCAACTGAGTTTGAGCGTTGGTGTCAAGGCACCACCGGATACGCATTAGTCGACGCCGGGATGCGCGAATTAAACCAAACGGGGTATATGCACAACAGGGTACGCATGCTAACGGCTAGCTTTCTCTGCAAGCATTTGCTGATCGATTGGCGCTGGGGAGAAGCCTACTTTGCTAAAAAGCTCTTTGACTATGAATTGGCGAGCAATGTCGGAAATTGGCAGTGGGCAGCCGGATCTGGGGTAGATGCCGCCCCGTATTTTCGCATATTCAACCCCACTACTCAGATTCAGAAATTCGATAAAAACCTAACCTATATAAAACAATGGGTACCCGAATTTCAAGAATTGAGCTACGCTAGCCCTATAGTAGATCACAAAGAGGCTCGCGAGCGCTGCCTGTCGACCTATAATCAGGCCCTTAAACCAAATTCTTAACCTAGTTCAATCAGACGAATCTAAAGTGAGAACTAACTTTGAATAAAGACAGTACGATGAAAAAATTTGCAATTGGCTTTCCTTGGCACACTTTTGATCCCTTTTTGTTTTGTGCGCACCACCAAGACATTTACCCTCCTGGAAATGAGCGTTTGGGAATTGACAAAGAGCACTTAGGGCAACGTGCTCTAGGAAGTGATTTCGAAAAAAAAGACGGATTCAGAATGTATCACGGAAAGCAAGTTCCAGGTTTTCCGTATCACCCACATTGCGGATTTGAGACCATTACACTAGTCACCGAAGGATATATTGATCACAGCGATTCTCTCGGTGCGGCAGCGCGTTTTGGAGAGGGAGATGTGCAATGGATGACTGCCGGATCGGGTGTTCAACACAGCGAAATGTTTCCCCTATTAAACGCCGATAAAGAGAACCGACTCGAATTATTTCAGATCTGGCTCAATCTTCCGGCGAAGTCTAAACAGGTAGAGGCGCATTTTGATATGATCTGGTCTGAATCTATTCCTTCATGGACCCAAGATGGTGTGTTCACCCGACTTATTTTCGGTCAACTAGACGGCCAAACGCAAAGTGTGTGCCCACCTAATTCGTGGGCGGCAGAAGCCGAAAATCAGCTACAATTGGTTCAGTATATAATCGACCCAGGCGCTACACTCAATCTAACCCCTCACCAAGGCGAAGTAAACCGCGCGCTCTATCTCTATAAAGGCAACGCCACCCTAAATCAAGTGTTAGTTGAGGAAGGTCAAGGAGTGTATATTGAGGCCGATGAGCACCTTAGCCTAGAGAACACATCTGATAAGCCGGCATTTCTGCTTCTCATGCAAGGCAGGCCTATTGAAGAACCTGTGGCTAAATACGGTCCTTTCGTTATGAATACAAACGAAGAAATAGAGGCTGCGATCTCCAAGTATAGGCGTACAGAATTCGGCGGATGGCCCTGGCCCGAGGCTGAACACGTTCATGGTGCAGATCGCGGACGTTTCGCGCAATATCCAGACGGATATATCAAATTACCAAATCAAATTAATTGATAATCAATTATTTAGGATAATTTAGAGGACAACCTAATCTGTATGTTTTCCTTAATCTATCGCTCGGTAGCTAGGGAAAGTTTTATTGAATCTGACATTTACAAAATGCTCAGCGACGCAAGAGACTTCAATGCCGAGCATCACATTACCGGCTGTCTGCTTTACCACGACAGAAAATTTCTCCAATTTTTGGAGGGAGAAAAATCCGTGATTATTAGTCTGTTTAATGCCATCGAATCTGATTCTAGGCATCACAAGATTGCCGTGCTTAAAACTGAAGATCGTCAAGATCGCATCTTTGATCGGTGGAGTATGGCCTTTTACGATTACGGGAATCTTCGACTTTCGGCACAACACAAACTGCGGCAAATCGATCAGTTTTTCGAGTCTTCAAGGGCTTTTGAGAAATCGAGTAAGTTAACCAGTAACTACTTTGGTGAGGTTCGCGAAATGCTGCTAGAATCAGCTTTATAAGAAGAACTAGTCACGTCTTTCGATAACCGCCCCTAAGGCACTTAATCGCTGTTCGATAAATTGGTAGCCTCTGTCAATCTGTTCAATGTTGTGAATCACCGAGGTACCCTTTGCAGACAAGGCGGCAATGAGCAAGGCCATGCCCGCTCTAATGTCAGGTGAGCTCAATTTGGAAGCTCTCAAGGGAGTTTCAAAGTTTTGTCCGATTACAGTCGCCCTATGCGGATCGCACAAAATAATCTGTGCCCCCATATCAATTAACTTATCTACGAAGAATAGACGACTTTCAAACATCTTTTGATGAATGAGCACCGATCCATTAGCTTGAGTAACAACTACTAGAAGTACACTTAAAATATCCGGTGTTAATCCGGGCCAAGGAGCATCCGAGATTGTCATTAATGAACCGTCAATAAACGACTGAATAGTGTATCCGTCTTTATGAGCCGGAACTAACATATCTTCTCCGTCGCGAATCAATTGGATACCCAGGCGCTCATACACTCGGGTTAACTGCCCTAGGTGTTCCCACCCCACATTTTTAATTCGAATCTCTGAACGGGTGATCGCAGCCAAACCGATCCACGATCCGACTTCGATCATGTCAGAAAGCAAGGTATGCGACGCTGCACCTAATCGTTCAACACCTTCGATGCGCAACAGATTTGATCCTACACCGCTAATGCGAGCGCCCATGGCTATCAATAGCGCGCATAACTGCTGAATATAGGGTTCACAAGCCGCGTTATAAATAGTGGTTTCTCCCTCGGCCAAAACCGCAGCCATAATGATATTAGCGGTTCCAGTGACTGATGCCTCGTCTAAAAGCATGTAACATCCCTTTAAGCGATCGGCCTCAACGCCATAAAAAGACTCCTCGTCGTTGTATCGAAATCGGGCCCCTAGTCTTATAAATCCTTCAAAATGTGTGTCGAGGCGTCTCCGTCCTATTTTATCTCCTCCTGGCTTTGGAATATAACCCTTACCAAAGCGCGCCAACATAGGTCCTACAAGCATAATAGAACCTCTGAGGCCCGCTGCCTCTCTTTTAAAGGCCTCTGTATGTAAAAACTCAGGATCTACTTGTGAAGAATCGAACGTATACGAATGGGCACTTAGCTGTTCTACCTTTACCCCCATCTGCCTGAGAATATCGATCAACCTGATAACGTCAATAATCTGGGGCACATTGTGAATAGTCACCTTTTCAGGAGTCAGCAGCACCGCACAAATGATCTGTAGGGCCTCATTTTTTGCCCCTTGAGGAGTGACCTCTCCTCTTAGTACATGACCTCCCTCGATCACAAAACTACCCATAAGCTTTACTTCTTTTTATTGCGGTTGGAGCGATTATTCTTTTTGGGGTAATTCGACTTGGGGTGCTTTTGGCTAGAGAAACGCAAAATAGCTTCGCTCTCTGTAAGCTTGTCACTTTCATGCTTAAGATCGAGAATCCCGTCGCTCAATTCGCGCAAGTGCTCAAATATCACCGTGTCTTCTACCGTGTCTTTATTCCAGTTCAGATAACACTTCTTCATGTGATTCGCAATGGCTAGAGCCAACGCCTCACGTTTTTCAGAATCTTCCCATTGAACCGCAATATCTATCATGCGCTTTATGTTATTACCATAAAAACGGTATTTTGGAAAATTCTGCGGATAAGGAAGTACCTCAGGTTTTTGACTCAATTCTTCCTTCGAAGGTTTGGGAAACGGAGCGTCAACGTCTAATTTAAAGTCAGACATGATAAAAAGCTGATCCCACAGCTTATGTTGAAAATCCGGAACATCTCTCAAGTGCGGAGACATGTTACCCATAACACTGACGATGGAATTTGCTATTTTGTTTCGTTCATCCCTATCCTCAACGCTAAGCGCACTATCAATCATTTTTTGAAAGTGCCTTCCGTTTTCCGGAATAATTAAATGGGTTCGTGAAGTGTTGTATTCTAAGTGTTCTAGTGCTTCTAAATTCATGGAGTTAAAGTAAAGAATAAAGATGGGTTCAGAGTGAAATAACACCCTTAATTTTACCCACCATTTTGTATTTGTCGATGACGGAATCGGCATCGAGCATCATTGTCTTCAAGCTGAAGCTCAGGTAATTTCCATTTTTTGAAGGCTTGAGCTCGATGGCTTTTTTCTCTTTTTCAAAAATAGCCGTAAGCTGTTCAATCTTTTCAGTTTCCGCCTTAACGATAAATTTAAAAAGATACACTGAGGGCCATGCAGTTTGTTCGTTGAGCTTTTGTTTTAAGCTGCCGTAAAAATCATCTTCTGTTGACGGGCTCATTCGACGTATTTTTGGCAAAGATACAGTCTTTGAAATGAGCCAGAAAAGAATACTGATCAGCGGCGCTCCAGGTAGCGGAAAATCGAGTGTGATTAAAGAACTTGAATCCCGCGACCACTGCGTATACCATGAGATTATCAGAGAACTCACCCAAGAGCTGTTGCGCACTAACGACCGTGATTCGATCCGAAATCCGCTTGAGGCACTTGATGACTACATCGACTTCAACGAACGTTTATTTTTTGCGCGCTTACAAGATTACTTTTCATGTACCACGCATGCTTATGCTTTTTACGACCGCTCATTCATCGATGTAGTGGCTTACATGAACTACTTTGGTCAAGAACCTCCTCCCTATTTTGACACCTATTGCGCTAGGTACACCTATGATATGCTATTCTATTTTGAACCTTGGGAGGCTATTTACGCTAAAGATGAAGAGCGTTTAGAAACGTTTATAGATGTTTTAAAATTGAATGACGTGTTAAAGCATACGTATACTTGTCTTGGCTATAAACCAATTATCGTTCCGAAGGGAAGCATAGAGAGCCGTGTAGCCTTTATCGAAAAAATGGTGACATCTTGAATGAAACACTAAAAAAAACAGTTCAACGCTATTGGGGTTTTGATCAACTGAGACCCTTGCAGTCAGCTGTAATATCCGCCGTAATGGAGCGAAAAGATACGATAGCGGTAATGTCTACTGGAGCGGGCAAATCGTTATGCTATCAATTACCTGCCATGTTATTAGAAGGTATATGCCTGGTGATTTCGCCACTGGTAGCACTCATGGAAGATCAGTTGCTTGATCTCAAAAAGCGAGACATAAAAGCCATGGGATTATTCGGGCCTATGAGCGAATCAACCCTTGTTCAGCGGCTAGACAATATAAGTTACGGGCAGTATAAAATGGTCTTTATGGCTCCTGAACGCCTTCAAAACCCTCTCGTTTTAGAGCGGCTCAATCAAATTGAATTGTCCTTTATCGCCATTGATGAGGCACATTGCATATCGCAATGGGGACACGATTTCAGACCCGCCTATCGCCTTTTAGGTTTGCTGAGAAAATCACTGACCACCACACCTATACTCGCATTAACCGCAACGGCCACACCCAAAGTTTTAGACGATATTGTCTCTAACCTCGAGTTACAGCAATTGGCCAAGTTTGTAGGTTCGGTTGAGCGGCCACAATTAGCGATAAAACGATTTTACCACCACAATAAAGAGGCGCTGCTCATTGCAATACTTAAGCGCTTACCCCTATCAACCGCCTTGATCTATGTAAGAAGTCGTCAACGAGCCGAGCGATTGAATGATTTACTAAACAAGGCCTCGATAGACTGTCACTTCTACCATGCCGGTCTGAGTACAGCCGAAAAATCAGCGCGATTAAATTACTTTGTCAAGGCCGCTCATCCCGTAATGGTTTGCACCAGCGCTTTCGGTATGGGCATCGATCGAGCAGATGTTCGAGCGGTTATTCACTACGATATCCCCGAAAGTATTGAACACTATTATCAAGAAATCGGACGCGCCGGCAGGGATCAAAATAGAGCCCATGCATTTCTCCTTTCCGAGCGTGAAAAGGTTACTGGATTTGCCCAAAAAGCTGAATTTGAAATTCAGACCGTAGAAGCGCTGTTCAGCGCCTATAAAAAACTAGTCTCTTTGCTTCAAATCGCTGAAGGCGAGCTTCCAAAAGAGCCCTTCTTATTAAGCCTTAATCAATCAGCCCTTAAATTCGATCTCAAAGTTCATCAGTGGTACTCAATGCTACGTTCGTTAGAAAAATACGGCATTATTTATTGTTCTGAAACACGAAAAACCGAGTGGATGGTCACCTTCGATTCAGACCTGTTCGGATCGAGAGAACGCGAAACTGACGACGCCTTGTTTAGAAGTCTGAGTAAGGCACGAAATGAATCAAAATCAAGGCGCTTTATCTTCAATTTTTCTTCTTCACTATTGCTAAAGGCTGCTGAATCAGCCGCTAGACGAAAGAAGATACAACTTGAAAAGATTGATGACCTTTTTCAGGTAAATCTAGCTACACCAAGAGAGGATCATTATGTGCGCAATTTATTAATCAAGAATCACGAGCCTTATGTGTCCTTGAAGAAGGAACGCGCACTTTCGATGCAACAGTTTCTCCTAGACACCGATAATTGTGCGATGCAGCATATAAGCAGCTATTTTGGGCAACAAAGCGAGGCTTGCGGAATTTGCGATTATTGCAATCCCCAAACCCCATCAGAAGTAGACCTGCTCACTTTTTGCTCCACGCCTAGGTCAATAAGCGACTGTCTTTCTAAATTTGAATGCACCCCTCAGGAACTCATCAAATCGTTAGAATCGTTAGTAGAGGATCAATCACTAGCCTTAAATGCCGAAGCAAAATTTTATACCCTATGAACGCTAAAACACTAAAAATTGCCTTCTTTGGCACACCTGAATTTGCCGCCCATCAACTGGAGTTTTTAGTAAAAAAAGGGTACCGAATAGTAGCGGTTATTACAGCAGTAGACAAACCTGCCGGTCGAGGAAAAAGTATTAAATACGCCGTAGTAAAAGAAACAGCGCTGAAACTCGGTTTACATGTAATGCAACCCGGTAACCTGAAGAGCAAGTCCTTTATTCAATCCTATGAAGCGCTTGACGTAGATTGTGCCATTGTCGTTGCCTTTCGAATGCTGCCGGCGGCTATATGGAAGAAGACAAAGTTTGGTACATTTAACCTTCATGCCTCTTTACTTCCTGCTTACAGAGGGGCAGCACCCATTCAGTGGGCAATACGCAACGGTGAACAATTAACGGGTTTGACTACTTTTTTAATTGACGATCGAATTGATACGGGGGGCATACTACTTCAGCAAGCCTGTGCTATTGATTCCAGCGATAACACCCAAACGCTTCACGACAAGCTCATGCTTATGGGAGGTCCGCTAATCGAAGAAACGATTGTAGGCCTTAGTACAGGTACGCTGACCGCTCGACAACAACCTGAAGAACCAACCGAAAAACAAGCTCCGAAACTCACTAAAGAGAATACACAAATTGACTTGGATCTATCGGCTAGTGATTTTATTAATCTCATTAGAAGTTTATGTCCATACCCTGGAGCGAAAGCGCTCATAAAAGAAGACCATCAAGAGACGGTAATAAAACTTTTGGAGGTGGGTTATGCTTCATCCAAAACCATCGAAAAAAATCACTTAATGATTGAGGGGTCTCGTATTTATTTAGGGTTAAAACACGATTCTGTTGAACTTTTAAGGTGGCAATTT
>Ga0222714_10003353_pt1 | contig 16394 bp, 17 predicted proteins | sample C33_3DmetaG_FD_165048 | JGI IMG/M metagenome (GOLD analysis project Ga0222714, IMG submission 165048) | Estuarine water microbial communities from San Francisco Bay, California, United States - C33_3D | ecosystem: Environmental > Aquatic > Marine > Unclassified | place: USA: California...
CAATCAAGTCATTTATGTTGGAAAAGCCAAAAATTTAAAAAATCGTGTGCGTTCATACTTTGTTGGGGCACATAACGAGAAAACAACAAAGCTCGTGTCAGAAATACACGATTTTTCATATATAGTGACACACACTGAACATGAATCACTAATTTTAGAACTTAATTTAATCAAACAGTATAGTCCAAGATTTAACATTCGTTTAATGGATGATAAGACATATCCTTATATCGAGCTCACTGATGAAACGTATCCAAAACTCCAAATTGTAAGACAAAAACAATCCAATAGTCGTATATTTGGACCATATCCTAACGTTTATGCAGCTAGAGAAACTGTAAGACTTCTCAATCAATTATATCCGCTTAGAAAATGTGACACCCTTCCTAATAAAACATGTTTATATTTCCACATCGGTCAATGCTTAGCACCATGTGTGTTTAAAGATGTTAATTATGATCATTATGTTTCACAAATTATTAATTTTTTAAAAGGGGATACAAAAGAGGTTTTAAAAAAACTTCAAGAAAACATGGTCGAGGCTTCAGAAAAAATGTTGTTTGAAAAAGCTTCTGAATACAGAGACATGATTCATCACATCGAACATACAACAGAAAAACAATTAATCAACTTAAATGATGGACTTAATCGTGATGTCATCGCTTATGCCTCAAATGATACAGACTGTGCGGTTGAAATCTTTAAATTAAGAGATGGTAAACTCATTGATCACATCCAAACGGTATTCAATTACACGCTTGATCCTAACGAAACGATTTTAAGTTATTTAAATCAACTTTATGAAACAGATGTTCCTGATGAATTATGTTGTCATATTTCCATGACGCAGACTCAGATAGAAGATTTGTATGGGTCCAAAGTCATTTTTCCTCAAAAAGGTGACAAACATAAATTAACGTTACTTGCACATAAAAATGCAGTTCAAAGTTTAGAACATCACTTTATGCTTAATCGTCATCAAGATGATCAAAAACATTTAGGATTACAAAAATTATCTCAAACATTAACGAAAGATGTTACAAGAATCGATGTGTTTGATAATGCACAACTCTTTGGAACTGCACCTATTTCAGCTGTTATTGTTTATGACACAAAAAGCTTTGAAAAAAGATCGTATCGTAAATACCATTTAAAAACAACAACTAATGATGACTATCAAGCCATGAGAGAAGTGACATACAGAAGATATCAAAAACTCATGGTAGAATCAGGAGCTTTCCCTGATGTGATTCTCGTTGATGGTGGACTAGGACAAGTGCATGCAGCTGAAGAAGTCATTACGGAACTAGGATTAGAGATTCCTGTGTGTGGTCTTAAAAAAAATAAACGTCATCAACTCGAAGGACTTGTGTATTTAGGACAAACAAAAATCTTAAAGCCTAATGATGTTTTATTTAAATTTCTCATCAAATTATCAGAAGAAGTACACCGTTTCGCAATTACTTTTCATAGAAAAACAAGGGATAAACTAGCTTATGCCTCTAAACTTGATGACATAGAAGGCATTGGACCTAAAAGAAAAGCAAGACTGATTCAACAATTTGGAACTTTTGAGCGTATTCAAGAAGCTTCCTTTGAAGCATTAAAACAATCAGGACTGCCAGAAGCACTCATAAAAAAAATTAAGGAATATGCATGAGAGCAATCATTTACTCAGTTGATGAGGATAAAAGAGTCATTTATATTAAACATCAAAAAAGATTAATTCAACTTCTTTTAAGTCATAAAGTTGCGACCATCTTTTTACCTATCCTACAAAAAGGGTATTTAATTGATGTTGATGTTAAAAAAGTGCATGCCTACTTATATAAAATTAAAACGTTTAAACAAGTCACTTCTTTAAAACCATATCGTATGTTATATGACTTAGATATGCTTAGACTCGACATGCAAGACTTTATGTCACATATTCAGCACTTTGTTTTTATCGATTTTGAAATGAGTATGCCTGGATATCAACATAAAGGTTATTTCCAATCAGAAATTATCCAATTTGGACTCATTGTCACGGATCAAACATTCAAGCCACTCTATGAATCCATGCATTATGTCTATGATGTTAATAGAAAACCACTGACTGAGCGTACAAAGAAATTTCTTAAGCTTGATCAAGAAACGTACGATAAACAAGCAATGCCCTATGATTTATTATATGAAACACTTGCTTACATTAAAAAAACATATCAACCTAAATGGGTTGTATGGGGGAAAAATGATATTCAAGTGTTAAAAGATTCATTTAAAATACATAAAAAACAACCGATACTTGATACTCAAGATTTTATCGATATGTTAAAACTTCATAAAGATTATTATCACTTAAAAGATGATTTAGGACTTCTTAAAGCATTTTTAATGTATTATAAAGAAGACATTGCACAATCTCATGATGCATTAGATGATGCAAAAATGACATTAAAAATTACACAAGCATTCATGAAACTCATGCATGCACACAGGAGGTATTTATGGAACACTTATTAAGAAATGCACTCATTGGTAATGCAGCAGCATTAGGACTCAATTGGATTTATGATATGCCATTTTTAGAAAGACTTTCAAAAAAACAATCACTCACTTTTTTAAAACCTGATCAAAACCTATATGATCAATCTAAGAAAAGTTATTTTGCTTATCCTCTGGCAGACATTGGTGATGTCTCATTTCAAGGAATGATCTCTGTTTGGTTATATCAAACTTTAAAAACAAATCCACAATACCCATTCGATAAATATGATGATTTACTATATGAAAACATTAAAGAAGGGTCTTCATATCAAGGATATATAGAAGCATACGGAAAAAAGCTCATTGAAGATCGTTTGCATATGGAAAAAGATCCAACTTTCTTTTCAAGACCATTTGAAGATGATCAACTTGTTGGATTTGTGCCATATATCGTCTGTCATCAAGTCGGTTTAACAACCACGCGTGCCCTTAAATTTACCCATGTTTTTGGAACACATCCAGATTATTTATTATATTTTAATATGTTAGATACTTTTTTTAAACGTGCAAAACAAACCTCTCATAAAAAAGTCATTGAAGAGATCATTGAATTCATGCCGCTTGATAAAAAAGAAACCTTTCTTCAAGCAATAAAAATGACAGACACTAAAAAATATATTGCAACCTATGCAGGAACAGCTTGTCATATCCCTCATGCAGTCCCAGTGATTTTCCATGTTGTGTATCATAGTCAAAGTTTTGAAGAAGGACTAGAGATGAATACCCGTATAGGCGGGGCATCAGCCGATAGAGGGATGCTCATCGGAGCCATGTTAGGAGAAGTATTTAACGTGGATGAATCGCTTATTAAAAAAACCAACAAAACATTAGCTTTGTTGGTTTAAGTCGACTAAGATTGGAATAATTAAAGGTTTTCTTAGCGTTAATTTATGAATTGCTTGAGATAAATGATCAATGACCACTTGCTTAATCGTTTGTGGGTTGATCATTTTTTTATTGAGTTCTTGTTTAACAAGTGTTTCCACCTCATTAGACAAACTCGTTGTAATGGCTTCATTACCTTTCATATAGATGAATCCACGCGAAATGATGGTTGGTTTATTTAAAAGTTTTTTTGTAAGAGAATGGTAAGAAATAATAATGGAGAATAAGCCTTCTTCTGATAATACTTTTCGTTCTTTAATCACTTGAGATCCAATATCACCAATACCCGTACCATCAATATATATTTCACCAGATTGTACGGTACCTACATGTTTGATCTCATCTTTTGTAATTGCAGCCACATCACCATTATCTAAAATTAAAATGTTTTTCTTTTCTACACCACATTGAAGCGCTAAATCTTGGTGATGTCTTTGCATACGATGTTCACCATGGACAGGAATAAACATTTTAGGTCTTAGTAATGATAGCATCATTTTCAAGTCACTTCGATTACCATGTCCTGACGTATGCGTATCTGCAATTGGACCATGGGTAATGACATTGACATTTAAACGGTATAATTTATCAATTGTTTTGTTAATGGGTTCTGAATTACCTGGAATTGGAGAAGAAGAAAATATAACCGTATCTCCAGCCATCGCTTGAATAAAGCGGTGGTTGTTGGTTGCAATTCTAGTAAGTGCAGCAAGAGGTTCACCTTGAGATCCAGTAACAAGAATCACAATTTCAGACGCTTTCATTTTTGAAACATGCTCTGGTTTAATGATGGTATCTTTAGGGACTTTGATATACCCACTTTGAATCCCAATTTCTATGGCACGTTCCATCGAACGTCCAAACACTGCAATCTTACGATTATTTTTAATTGCTGATTCTATGATTTGCTGAATACGATAGACGTTTGAAGCAAATGTTGCAATGATAATACGTCCTGTAATACTTGCAAACAATTCATTAATGGACTCTCCAACAACACTTTCAGATTGAATCACATCATCGCGTTCAGCATTGGTAGAATCACTGCAAAGTAATAACACGCCTTCTTGACCAATTTGAGTAAGTTTGTGAAACTCTGCAGGTGGACCAACAGGAGTAAAGTCAATTTTAAAATCACCTGTATGAAATAAAATGCCTAATGGCGTTCTAAAAACAATACCAAACATATCAGGTATAGAATGTGTTAAACGTATAAAAGAGACAACCGTATTATTAAAGGTATATTTGTAATAACTTTTAAATTCTTCAATGGGTGGAACCGTTGATAAGTTGTGTTCATTGAGTTTATGTTCTATAAAATCAACAGCAATCCCTGCGGCATATATTTTAGGAATTTTAACTTGTTTTAATAAATAAGGGATACTTCCAATGTGATCTTCATGACCGTGTGTGATAAAAAGACCAACAATACGATCTTGGTTTTGTTCTAAGTATGTAAAATCAGGAATGACATAATCAATTCCTAGTAAATGTTCATCGGGAAATAAAATACCTGAGTCAACAACAAAAAGTTGTTTTTCAATCTCATAAACATACATATTTTTCCCAACTTCACCTAATCCACCTAAGGCAAAAAAACCTATCTCGCTTGACTTAAGCAAGTCTTGACTCATATATTTCCTCCGAATCGTTTTTCGTTATACTTATTGTATAACATTTTCTCAATAAATGATACCTTTCACGCTCATATGTTATAATAAGTGTGAGAAAAACATGAGGAAAAAATGAAAAAAGCGTACTATTTTGATTTGGATAACACATTATTTTTTAATGATCAAGGTGTCATTTTACCGAACACATTAAAACTTTTACATGCACTTAAAAAACAACCGAATACCATCTTAGGGCTTGCAACGGGTAGAAGTTTAGAAAAACTTAAAATCGTTAAAGACATCTTACCTTTATTTGATCATATGGTACTTATCAACGGTGCAATGCTTTACATCAACGGTAAGCTTGTGCATGAGACACCGATTTTAAAAGAAGATATTGACGATGTATTAGATGTATTAAAAGATACGAATGTCAACATTGGGATGGTCAGTGAACTTGAAGATGCGATTCTTTATGAAGATGCGCGTGTAGATCACGCAATGAAGACTTTAAGAGGGATTCATCCAGTTATAAAAAGTAACTTTCATCAAGAATCCTCCATTTATCAACTATGGATTTTTGCAGACTCTGATGAAGATATAAAAAATATCGCAAGTAAACTTACGAATTTTCATTGCTTTCCATGGCATATCGGTGGTGCAGATTTTATTTACCCACATGTCCACAAAGCAGCTGGAATTAATCATTTAAGAACTCTTGATCCTTATGACAAGTTAATTGCTGTTGGAGATGGTTTAAATGATATTTCTATGATTCAGCTCGCTGATATTGGTATTGCGATGGATAATTCGCGATTTGAGACATTAAAAAATGAGGCGCAACTCATTGCACCTCACATCAAAGAAGATTTACTATTTGATTTTTTTATTAAAGAAAAATTACTTGTGACTTAATATGCCTTTTTTGACATCATTAATGATATCATGAGGAATGTATAAATCAATATCTGCACCGTGATAAATAAGTTCTTTTATCGCAGATGAAGATACAAAATGATTTCTTGAAGATGGAAATAAAATGACAGTTTCGATATTTGGATTGATATTTCGGTTATATTGATAAAGTGCATATTCATTTTCATAATCTTGAATATTTCTCAGACCACGAACTAGTAATTTGATATCATGTTCTTGCGCGTATCTCACGACAAGATCACTTGTTGATGTAATGACAATATTTGGGATGTGACTCGTTGCACGTCTAACAAAATCCATTCTTGTTTCGACACTAAATGAACGATGTTTATGCATATTATCAGCAACCACAACATAGAGCGTATCAACTAAATTGGCTGCACGTTCAATCACATCGACATGGCCTTTTGTAATTGGGTCAAATGTTCCAGGATACATTGCTTTTCTCATAGAATTTACCTCAACATCATTATAACATAAAGGAGTTCAGATGAATATTCCCTATAAGTATTTATTACTAAGACTTTATGCACATATTATGCTTAGTTTACTAGGCCTCTATACCGTTTTTATAGCGTTATTTGAAGATGAAGGATTGATTCAAGCCATCGTATTTTTTATTGCATTTCTATTATCAATCGCGATGTATAAAACTTATCAAAAAGCATCAAATCAACCAAAACTCATGACCCCAAAAGAAAAAACCATCTTTGAATATAGTTTATATGTTTATATTGGATTGTATATTTCAAGAACTATTTTAATGTCGACATCCTATGCCTACTTAAATGTTTACGTGGGAATCATTTTATTTTTAATAGCGAGTATCACAGGGTTTATGATTTATAAAATCATGAAATAAGGAGGAAGATATGTTAAAAGAAACATTTTTATTAAGTAATGGTGTTCAAATTCCAAAAGTTGGATTTGGAACATGGCAAGTCCCTAATGGAGATATCGCATATCAAGCTGTTAAAGATGCACTTGAAGTAGGGTATATTCATATCGATACAGCGTATGTCTATGAAAATGAAATCAGTGTGGGTCAAGCGATTAAAGACTCAAAATTAGAGAGAAAAGATCTTTTTATTACGTCTAAATTACCATCACACATTAAAGATTATCAAGAGACAGAAACGTATTTTCACGAATCATTAAAACGCTTAGAGATGGATTATATGGATTTATTTTTAATTCATGCACCATGGCCGTGGTCAAATATTGGCCAAGATTGTAAAGTTGGAAATGCAGAAGCATGGAAAAAAATGATTGAGTTATATCAATCAAAAAAAATCCGTTCAATTGGTGTGTCTAATTTTAATGTCGATGATTTAAAAGATTTAATCAAACGTACTGGTTTTATTCCTCATGTGAATCAAATTGCTTTCTTTGCTGGCCATTATCAAAAGCAAAAAGAAACGATTGCGTTTTGTAAAGAAAACAATATTTTAGTTGAAGCATATTCACCACTAGCAATCGGTCACGCACTTAAAACCCCACTTGTTTTAACACTTGCAGAAAAATATCATAAAACACCTGCTCAAATTTTAATTCGTTATACACTAGAACATGGAACATTACCGCTTCCTAAATCTACAAAAAAAGCCCGCATGATAGAAAATGCAGACTTAGATTTTACATTAGATCAAAAAGATGTAGAAGCGCTTGATGTATTAAGTGAAGACCCTAGACGTTTTGGCTAATGAGTTTGACAAAGTTTACAATAACCATATAACGTCATATCATGATATGTGACTTGAAAGCCATACGGTTCTCCGATGGCTTTTTCTTTTCCTTCGATATGACATCCAACTGGAATCATTTTCTCGCACCCTAAACACACTAAGAAGTGATGGTGATGGCCAATATAATAATATTGTTTTTGATTGATGATGGTTTTATAGACGTGTTTATCAACATAAAAACGTTCAAGTGAGCGGTATACAGTTGATAAATTAAGTTTATCATCTTCAATCTGAAGATAAATATCATCACATGTAAGAGGAATCTTTGCTTGATTTAAAACATCAAGTATTTTTTTTCTTTGAGACGTCATTCTCATTTTTTGTGTCCTCCTTTTTTAATAAAAAAACTGAACATAAATATGAGTGTATAAACTACTACGATGGATGCACTTGCGGGAATATTAAGTGGATGCGCAATTAAAATACCTAATAAAGAAGCCGTAACAGCAATAACAATTCCTAAAATAAATGTTTTTTTAAAAGTCGTTGACATCTTAGATGCGATTGCTGCTGGAAAAATAATGAGTGAGGTAATCAGAAGTACACCAATGGATCTCACACCAATGACAATAAATAATGAGGTAAAAATTGCAAGCAAATAGCGAATGAAAGAAACCTTGATCTTAAGAAAGATTGCATAATTTTCATCGTAAGTCATTAAAAATAATTTTTGATAATAACGCCATATAAAACCAGTAATACTTAAAAGAATCACAAAACTTAAAAATAAATCGCCAGCACGTAATGTAAAAATGTTTCCAACAAGTAAAGATTCCACAGAAACGTTAAAACTTGAGCTTGTCTTCACTAAAATGAGACCTAACGCAAACGCAACCGAAGAGACAATTCCAATAGAAACATCACCTTGAAGTTTCACTTTTGTAGTTAAATATTGAATAAGAATACTGGATAAGACAACAAAAGGCACAGCAATAATTAAGGGTTGGTCAAAAAATAAGAGTCCTAATACAAACCCAGTAAAACTTACATGCGATAATCCATGGGCAATCATACCTTGTTGATTTAAGACTAAAAAAGGACTTAATAAAGCAGCAGAAATCGATAAAATGACACCGATAAGAAGTGCTTGCTGTAAAAATGCAAATTGTAAAAAATCACCCATGATGATGGCCTTCATGTGAAAAATTTTGAAAATCTTTATATGCTCCAAAAAAACGTGCTTCTTGATCGATATATAACACTTTACAGTTTGATTTCACAACATCTGTTAAATCATGTGTGACATGAATAATGGTCATTTGGTGTGTCTGTTTTAAGTGATGTAACAAATGTAGAAAAGTTTCTCTAAATTGAGGATCAAGTGCACTTGTTGGTTCATCTAAAATTAAGACTTCTGGGTTTTGAAGAAGGGCACGTACTAAAAAAATGCGTTGTTTTTGACCACCTGATAAATGTTGCATCGCCTCATATTTATAATCTGTCATCTCCATCATATGTAACCAACCATCTATATCAGCTTCATTTTTTGTAATGTTTTTTAAAACTTCATAAACACTCATTGGAACTTGATTAGAGATATTTAACGCTTGTGGCAGATATCCAATGACTGAACTATCCAATTGGATGTCTCCAGAATTGGGTTGCAATAAGCCAACAAGAATTTTAATAAGGGTTGATTTTCCACTTCCATTTGGGCCAACAACATGCAAAAATTCACCTTTATTTAAATTAAAAGTGATATTTTTTAATGCATGATATTGTCCAAAAAACATATTGATATCTTTAACGTGTACCATAATTCAATTCTACCACCAATTTGATATGTTCAATATTTTTTTCAAAAATATCAAATAAAGATAAATTATTTTCAAAGTCATCCGCACTCATATTATGAAATTGATGGAGTTCATAAAAAGAAGTAGGTTGATTTTGTGCCTCTAACGTATCTTTAATGGTTTGTGCAGCTAGAGGCTCACTATCAAACAAAGGTTCAATAAAAAAAGCTTTGACTTCATGTACATATAATTCAGAAATAAACGTGGTGATATCTAATGAAGATAATTCTGCATCAGGAATAAAATCAGGAAATAAGGAAATAATTTCTATATTAAAATAGTCGCCAAAATCAGCCATCGCATTATGACCGGCAATGTATAAATGAACATCATCACTTGTATATTTTTCTAAAAATGTATGTAACTCATCGATATATCCATCTAATTGAGTGATATAAGATTCAGCCCGTAATGTAAACGTTGAAGCTAACTCAGGTTCGATTTCTATCAAATGATTTAAAATCACAAAGACCATCGCTTTCATTGTCTCTGGATTTGTCCAATAGTGGACATCATGGTCATCATGATCTTCCTCGTGAGCTTCATGATCGTCATGTTCAACATAGAGTTCTAACTCTAAATTTAAAGATGTTGTATTTGTAAAAGTGATATCTTCTACCCAATTTTCTAATGTATCAGACGTGTAAATAAATAATGATGATGTTTCAATCATTTGACGGTCGTTAGAAGTGATTTCAAAAGCATGAGGACTTGTACCAAACGGTAAAATATTATGCACAGTTAAATCATCACCCGCAATGTATGTTGCCATATCATATTGCGGCAGTAATGTAGTAATAACATCGTATTTTTGAGTTTCTTGACAACTTGCTAATATCAAGGTTGTCATGAACAGTGTGATCAACATCATCTTTTTTTTCGTAAACATAATACACTCCTATTAATTGCGAATGATTTGCAACTAAATTATAACACACTAAAATCTACATGCAAGCATTTTGCAATAAATAATATCATTGTGCTTCGTGTTGCCTTTGAAAAGGGTTTATGCTATAATAATAGTACTTCATGAGTGGGATTTAGTTTCCACTCAATTTTATTGAGAGGATACTTATGTTTGAAAAACTTAAAGAAGCAATTGATGTGATCATTGAAAAACATCCATTTGAATTGTATGAAATCAATCAAACGATGATATTTGGTCAACAAGGAATAGAAATACTTGTTGATAACGATGATGGTCCAATTTCAACAGATGCACTTGAAGCGTTTCATCAAGAAATACTAACTCTTGACGATGATACACTTCCAGATCACTTCATGATTGAAGTATCTTCAGTAGGTATTGAACGACCATTGAAAAATGAAAAAGATTATCAAAAAGCGATTGGGAAATACATGTATCTTGTATCCGATCACTACAAAGGCTACGGAACATTAGAAGCATACACACAAGAAGCCATTACCATTAGTTATTTAGAAAAAACAAAAAAAATAATGAAGACCATTCCATTAACATCGATATCATCTGCACGTCGTGCAGTAAAATTTTAGGAGAAAAATATGATAAGTAAAGAATTTTTTAAAAACATTGAGCTTGTTGCAGAAGAAAAAGCACTTACGGTTGAACAAGTTAAAGAAGCATTTATCCAAGGACTCATTGCGGGATGTAAGAAAGCATTTGATGTTAGATCATGCCGCGTTGAATTAAAAGAAGAAAAAAGTGAACTTCTTTTGTACATGCAACAACTTGTTGTAGAAGAGTATTCATTAGATAACGAAAAAAACTACACACAACTATTAGTTGAAGAAGCAAAAGAACTTAAAAAGACTGCCAAAGTCGGAGACATCATCGAAACAAAAGTATCGCCTCAAGACTTTGGACATTTCGCTGTACGTGATTTTAAAAGCAGACTTAATGAAGCTTTAATTACCATGCAAAAAGAAAATTTATTCAACTATTTCAAAGCGATGGAAGGAAATGTCTTATCATGTCGCGTCATTGATGTGAAAGATGACTTTTACCGTTTAGATATCGGTCGTGATCTAACAACATTACTCCCTAAAAAAGAAACTTTACCAAAAGATAAATTTCATGCTGGAGACTATGTTAAAGTGTATGTTTCTGAAGTAGAGATGAAAGGTAAGTGGCCAAAAGTTTTTGTTTCTAGAACGCATAGTAATCTTATTATCAAATTACTAGAAAACTTAATCCCAGAAATCAAAGAAGGTATTATTGAAATCATGGGTATTAGTAGAGAGCCAGGCGATCGTGCTAAAATCGGATTAAAATCAAATGATCCCAAAGTTGATCCAATTGGTGCTTGTGTTGGAGAAGGTGGTGCGCGTATTAAAGAAATCGTACGTGCATTAAGCGATGAAAAAATAGATTTATTTAGATGGTCAGATAACGAACATGAACTTATTGCAAACGCCCTTCAACCAGCAGAAGTCGTTGCAGTCACAAACATCAATCCAAAAGATAAAACAGCACTTGCAATCGTACCAGATGATCAATTATCTCTTGCAATTGGTAAATTAGGACAAAATGTGAAACTCGCAGTACAAGCATGCGGCTGGTCAATTGATATTAAATCAGAACAAAATGCTGCCATGGAAGGTATTTTATATTAGGAGGTGTCATATGAAACATACACCACTTAGAACATGCTTAGTCACAAGAGAAAAATTACCGAAAGAACAACTTTTAAGAGTTGTTAAAACAAAAGATGCAACCATTACCTTTGATCCAACTGGAAAAATGAATGGACGCGGTGCTTATATTAAAAAAGATATTGATGTCATCAAAAAAGCGCAACAAAAAAAGATTCTTTCTCGTCATTTTGAGACAAATATCCCTGTAGAATTTTACGATTTATTAGAGGAAAGATGTCATGATTAATAATCTTGGACTCGCATACAGAGCTAAAAAAATTGCTATTGGTACAGATTTATCTATAGAAAAAATGCGTCAAAAAAAAGCAGTCATCATTTTGCTTGCAAGTGATGCATCAGAAAACACACAAAAAAAAATTAGAGACAAAGCGTCTTACTACGGCATAGACGTGATGGATACTTTTACATCTGAACAATTATCTCAACCCATTGGCAAAGGCCAAATCAAAGTGATTGCGATACTTGATGAAGGATTTAAAAAGATCATCATCTAAAAGAAAAAGGAAGTGAACATATGCCTAAACAACCAAAACAAATTAAGAAAAAACCAATTGCATATCATAAACCTATGCAACACGCACCAAAAAAAGCAAAACCTGAAGGACCACAAATACTTACCTATAAAGATGGGATGAATGTATCTGAAGTTGCAAAAGCAATGGATGTTTCCAGTGCAGTCATAATTAAAAAACTCATGTTGATGGGAATGATGACTTCTGTGAATCAAGTTATTGATCGTGATACCGTTGAACTTATCGCATTAGAAGAAGGTTTTCAAGTTATTGATGAAGTCATCACCGATGTCACACGTTTTGATGAAATGGAAACCAATGATGATCCAAAAGATTTAGTAAAGCGTCCTCCAATAGTTACCATTATGGGACACGTTGATCATGGTAAAACAACATTACTAGATACCATTAGAAAATCACGTGTTGCTCAATCTGAAGCAGGGGGTATTACCCAACATATTGGTGCATATCAAGTCGATTATAAAGGTGAAAAAGTGACATTTATTGATACACCAGGACACGCTGCATTTACTGAAATGCGAGCTCGTGGTGCAAAAGTCACTGACATTGTTATTATTGTGGTAGCTGCAGATGATGGTGTTATGCCACAAACAATTGAAGCCATTGATCATGCAAAAGCAGCGAATGTTCCAATCATTGTTGCAGTCAATAAAATGGATCGTCCACAAGCCAACCCAGATAAAGTCATGACATCACTCTCAGAAAGAGGACTCACACCAGAAGAGTGGGGTGGTCAAACACCTTATGTTAAAATCTCTGCATTAAAAAATGAAGGGATTGATGCATTACTTGAACTAATTATTTTAGTGAGTGAAGTTGAAGAACTAAAAGCGAACCCAAAACGATTTGCTCAAGGTACTGTCATTGAAGCACGACTTGATAAAGGACGTGGCTCTGTTGCAACACTCATCATTGAATCAGGAACACTTCGCGTTGGTGATTATTTAGCGTGTGGAAATACATACGGTAAAGTTAGAACGATGGAAGATGATTTAAAAAATCGTTATAAAGAAGCATTACCATCGATGCCAATTGAAATCACAGGATTAAATGAAGTCCCTAAGGCAGGAGACATCTTCAAAGCATTTGATGATGAAAAAATGACGCGTCAAATTGCGGAAGAACGTCAATCTAGAGATCGTGAAAAAGAACTTAAGAAACGTTCTAAGACATCCCTTGAATCACTGATGGGAGATATCGAATCTTCTGAAAAAGAACTCAATCTTATTATCAAAGGTGATGTCAATGGTTCCATTGAAGCTCTCAAAGGATTACTTGAAAAAATTGATGTTGAAGGATTCCATGTCAATGTATTACGCGGAGAAGTTGGTGCGATTTCAGAAAGTGATGTCACACTCGCTTCAGCAACAAAATCAATTTTAATTGGATTTAATGTACGTCCAACGTCCTCAGTGAAGGCACTTGCAGATACACAAGGTGTAGAAATTAGACTATACTCAATTATTTACCGTGTCCAAGAAGATATTGAGGCGGCACTTAAAGGCATGCTTGCACCTAAATTTGAAGAAATTGTTATTGGACAAGCAGAAATTAGAGATATCTTTAAAGTCTCTAAAATCGGAACGATTGCAGGGTGTATTGTTACAGATGGATCAATTGTGCGTGATGCCCTTGTCCGTGTATTAAGAAATGGTATAGTTGCATATGAAGGAAAACTTGCATCACTTAAACGCTTTAAAGATGATGCAAAAGAAGTTCGTCAAGGTTTTGAATGTGGACTTTCCATTGAAAACTTTAACGATTTAAAAGTAGGCGACATCATCGAAGCTTCTAAAATGAAAGAAATCGAGGTGGCATAATGTCCATTTCCATAGAGAGACTTGCAAGTTTAATTCAAAGAGAACTTGCGAATATCGTTAACGAAGAAGTTAAAAATAGTCAAGTTGGCTATGTCAATTTGACAGAAGTCAAAGTTACAAAAGACTTATCGTATGCATCTATTTTTTACACCATCTTATCTGATGAAGAAGAAGTCATTCAAAAAGCCCAACAACTTCTTGAAAAAAACACATCAAAAATTAGAAAAAGACTTGCAGAAAAAATTAGAAACATAAGAAAAATTCCAGAGTTGTTGTTTAAATACGATGAAGCCCTTGCTTACGGAAATCATATCGATCAACTCTTAAAAACAATTAAGTAACGCAAGTTACTTTTTTGTTATAATAACATCGAGGTTCTATGATTGCAGAGGTCATTATTGATATCAAACATCATGATGTCAACCAACTTTATGATTATGTCATACCAAAACATCTTACACACATTCTTGAAATTGGAATGCGAGTATGGGTGCCTTTTTCCCATCAAAAGCGCACAGGAATTGTAATTAATCTTAAAGAGACATCAATGGATGCAACAAAAGATATCCTTGAAATTGATACAGGATTACCTATCTTAGGACAGCATGAGCTTGATGGTGTTCAAGAACTTGTTAAAAACAATCATATGCTTTATCAACAAGCATTTGAACTCATGATTCCGCATGTTTTTCAATTGAAATATTATTACGAGGTTTTTGTCTATCAAAAAGACGCTTTCTTAAATTCACTAAAAATGTGTGAAGTAGGTAAACGTTATAAGCTTTTAAAAAGAGATGAAATACATTTATCAAAACTTAAATTACGTCATCAACAAGGGATTTTAGAACTCACTCAAATCGCAATCAATCAGTTACCTAAAAGAAAGACATTCAACTATGTTTACACGGGTAAAAGATATGAGAGATTAACGCGCTTGTTAAGTTCGCTTAAATATCATGAGAATTACAAAAAAGAAACACTCATGGATATGGGGTTTTCAACTTCAAATATGAAAACACTGATCAAGCATGGTATCTTCATTCAACAAGAAGACGTGATTTATCAACCTGAAAAAATAAAACTTCAAAAAGAAAAAAAACCAATAGAGAGTTTAATCTTTCCATTTGAAACCATGCTTTTAGAAGTAAAGAAAAAAATAGAACAATCAATCAAAAATAAAGAAAACTTACTTATATTGGTACCAAATATTCACCTTTTAACGACACTTAAAGAGCACTTCAAGACCACGTTAACATATGATTACAAGACCAAACCTAAAACCATGCTTCAAATCATAAAGGTTTTTCAAGAAAGTCCACAAATTCTTATTTCAACAAGAAAAGGGATCTTTTTGCCTGTATCATTTGATCAAATAGTGATTATTGAAAGTCATTCAATGACTTACCGTTATGATCAAGGTGTCTTTTTTGATACGATTGAAACAATCGCCAATCTATTTCCAAATGTCAAGGTATCACTTCACAGTTTTACGATGTCTCCTCTTCTATTATTAATGAATGAAAACCATCTTCAAAAATCATTTCAATCTTTTGGAAGACAAGATAACATGCATGTGGTTTCAATGAAAGATGAACTCTTAGAAGGTCATACTAAAGTGTTATCAAGAGACGTTATTCAAGCTGTAAAAACATCACTTAAAGACAAACATGTGGTGATGTATTATCCTAAAAAAGGGTATCAAACTGTTAATGTATGTAGGCTTTGTGGAGATGTTCAAAGGTGCCCTAGTTGTCAAGAAAAATTAAAAGTCACGTCATCTTATGAAGCATCATGTTTAGCATGTCATCAAAGCTATCCACTTTTAGATACATGTCAGCACAATCATACAAAAATGATGAAACCACTTGGATTAGGGTTAGAATATGTCGCTAAAAATATT
>Ga0222714_10003357_pt1 | contig 16376 bp, 14 predicted proteins | sample C33_3DmetaG_FD_165048 | JGI IMG/M metagenome (GOLD analysis project Ga0222714, IMG submission 165048) | Estuarine water microbial communities from San Francisco Bay, California, United States - C33_3D | ecosystem: Environmental > Aquatic > Marine > Unclassified | place: USA: California...
GACCCTGATGCCGGTGTCGGCCCTGGCTCGGCGTTGCGCGGACGCCGGGATCGTTCTGGCCGTCGACGGGGCGCATCCCCCCGGCATGCTCGGCATCGACCTCGCGGAGGTCGGCGGAGACTTCTACGCGAGCTCGCCGCACAAGTGGCTGCTGGCACCCCAGGGCACCGGCCTCCTCTACATCACTCGGGCGTGGCGGGAACGCCTCTGGCCGACGCTCGCTTCCGGCGGCTGGGACGACCTCTCGCTCGGGGCCCATCGGTTCAACCACATGGGGACGATGGACGAGTCGCGGCTGGCGGGTCTGCTCGCGGCGCTGGAGTTCATGCAGGCCATCGGCCGGGACCGTGTCGAGGCCCGGGTGCGGTACCTCAGGGACACCCTGGAGCAGGGCCTGCGGGCGATCCCGGGCGTTTCGGTGGCCACGCCCGCGGACGAGGCGCTCAAGGGGGCGATGGTCTCGTTCGCCATCGACGGGGTGGAGTCGGCGGACCTTCAGCGACACCTTTCCCGGGCGGCGGACGTCCGCACGCGCGTCATCGGCGAGTACGGATACGGATGGATGCGGCTTTCCACCCACGTCTACAACGTGCCGGCCGACGTGGAGCGGGTGCTCGAGCTGCTCGCGTCGGCGGCCCGCGACGGCGTCCCCGCGTAATCCGCGCGAGCTTGAGGGCTGCGCGCCGGCTCTGGAGGAAGACGTAGTGAGGAGATCGTCTCGAAGAGGGTCGTGCGCAGCGGGCTCGCTGCTCGCGCTGCTCGCCGCGTGCCGGCCCGGTGGCATGGAGCCGGTCGCGAGCGACCTGCAGGTCCCACCCGGCTTCGAGCTCGTCGAGTTCGCGTCGGGTGTCGACGGGGTCCGCACCCTGGACTTCGGACCCGACGGGAAGCTCTGGGCGGTGCGCTCGATGGACGGGGCGGTGGTGCGCCTCGATCCGGCGGGCGACGGCTCGGCCGAGGGGGTGCTCGACGGGCTGAACCGACCCTACGGACTCGCGTTCCACGGAGGATGGGTGTACGTCGGGGAGCGCCATCGCATCGTGCGATACGATGCCGCGAGCCTGTCGGGGCCCGAGGTGGTGATCGCCGATCTTCCGACCGGTGGCAGTCACTGGACGCGCGAGATCGCGTTCGGCCCCGACGACATGCTGTACCTCTCCGTCGGGTCGAGCTGCAACGTGTGTGAGGAAGTGGACCCCCGCCGGGCCGCGGTCATGCGCTACCGACCCGACGGCACGGGCGAGACGATCATCGCCCGCGGCGTTCGGAATTCGGCCGGGCTCGCCTTTCATCCGGAGACCGGAGCGCTGTGGGCTTCGCAGAACGAGCGGGACGCGCTCGGGGACGACATCCCGGACGAGGAGATCAACGTCCTGACCGACGGTGACCACTTCGGTTGGCCGTACTGCTATGGCGACCGCGTGCCGAATCCCGAGTACGCCGACCGCGCCGACTTCTGCGCTTCGACCGTGCCTCCGGCGCTCGCCATGCAGGCGCACTCCGCCCCTCTGGGGATGGTCTTCTACACCGCCGCACAGTTCCCCGAGGAATATCGCGGGGACCTCTTCGTGGCGTTCCACGGCTCCTGGAATCGCACGGAGCGAACCGGTTACAAGCTCGTCCGGGTCCAGGTCGACGGCGGCCGTCCGGTCTCGTACGAGGACTTCGCGTGGGGATGGCTGAAGGGGGACCGTGTGAGCGGGCGCCCGGTCGACGTCGCGGTCGGGCCAGACGGAAGCCTGTACCTGTCGGACGACGGCGGCGGCCGAATCTACCGTATTCGATGGATCGGAGGCGGGGCGTGATCGACACGGACGGGCCCGGGGAGGAGCGCGAGACCCGGCAGGGCGAGCTCCGACCGGAGACGAGCGCGGCGACCGAGCCCCCTCCCGCCCGACCCCCCTGGGGGGCGGCAGCGCTCGCTGCATTCGCGGCGCTCACCCTCTACGTACTCACCCTCGCGCCGACCACGGCGTTCTGGGACACCAGCGAATACATCGCGACGGCGCACATCGTCGGAATCCCGCATCCCCCGGGCAATGCGCTCTTCGTATTCGTGGCGAAGGTCTGGAGTCTTCTTCTCGCTCCCACCGGGCTGTCCGTCGCGGTCCGCATCAACCTCCTCGCCGCGGCCACGAGCGCTGCCGCCACCGGTCTCTTCTACCTGGTGGCGTGGCGCGCCCTGCTCGGGTTCTTCCCCTCCGAAAGGCTGGCGCGCTGGGGTGCGGGTGCGTCCGCGCTGATCGGAGCCACGGCGTTCACGGTGTGGAACCAGTCGAACGTCAACGAAAAGGTCTACACCGTCAGCGTCCTCATCATCGCCCTGGTGAGCTGGCTCGCGGTGCGCTGGCGGGACACGCGCCACTCGGAAGGGAGCGAACGACTCCTCCTGTGGATCGTCTTCCTGCTCGCCCTCGGATCGACGAACCACCTCATGTCGGTGCTGCCGGGTCCGGCCGTCGCCGTTCTGGTGCTCCTCTCGCAACCGTGGCGGCTGCTCAGGCCGGCATTCCTCGGCAGGGCGATCCTCCTGGTCCTTCTGGGGCTCTCCTTCAACTTCGTCCTCCCCGTCCGCGCGGCCCAGGATCCGGTCGTGAACGAGGGGGACCCGGTCTGCGCCTCCGTGTCGGGCGCGGCCGTGGCCATCTATACGCACGGTCGGGCCGGCTGCCCGGCGCTGGGTGCGAGCCTCACCCGCGAGCAGTACCAGACGCCGCCGGTCACGCAGAGGAAGGCGCCGTTCTCCGCGCAGATGGGTACCTGGCTGCAGTACTTCGAGTGGCAGTGGGCCCGGGGCCTCGATCCGTCCGAGCTCCCCAGCCCGGCCCGGATCCCCTTCACTCTGCTCTTTACGGGGTTGGGGCTCGTCGGCCTCGTCGCCGCGTGGAGGACGGACCGGGTGCTGTTCGCCTACCTGGCGGTTCTGGCGAGCACGCTGACGGTGGCGCTCGTGTTCTACCTCAACTTCCGGCACGGGTATTCGCTCCACGCCGCGCTCGACCAGGGACAGAGAGAGGTCCGCGAGCGCGATTACTTCTTCGTCGCGGGCTTTCTGCTCTGGGGCTGTCTCGCCGGGATCGGACTGGCGTGGACCTGGCACACCGTGGCCAAGGCCCTGGGCGGGGAAGGGCCGCGGTACCGGGTTGCCTCGCCGATCCTCGCCGTCGCGCTGATTCCGCTCGCGCTCAACTGGAGCTGGGCGAGTCGTTCCGGCGACTACGCTGCGCGCGACTGGGCCTACGATCTGCTGATGAGCGTCGAGCCCTACGCGGTGCTGTTCACGAACGGGGACAACGACACCTTCCCGCTCTGGTACCTGCAGGAGGTAGAGGGCATACGTCAGGACGTGACGGTGGTGGTAGGGCAGTACCTGTACACCTCGTGGTATCCGCGGCAGCTGCAGGAGCTGACGCTGCTCGAGAACCAGCGCCGGTTCGACCCGGCGCTCGCACCGGGGCTCTACGCGGACCGGGCTCCTCCGCGCGGACCCGTTCTTCGTCTCTCCGAGGACGTGCTCGATCGCGTGGGCACGGTGCGCCTGCCGGATGACATGACGGTGGCGTTCCCGAAGCTCGCGGTCACGTACCCGTCCGGCATGGTCCTGGACCGGGCCCAGCAACTCGCGATCCGGATGATCAACGATGCGGTTCTGGAGCGCCCGATCTACTTCTCGTCGTCCGCCGGGATCATGCGCGATCTCGGCCTGGACCGTTGGGGCGTGCGCCACGGGCTCACGACGAAACTCGAGATCCGCAACCTCGACACGGACCTGCACGAGGGGCTGGTCCGCGGGTCACCGGAGTACGGTGGCGTATGGTTCGATCTCGATCACTCGATGCGGCTCTATGACGAGGTGTACGAGTTCCGGGGCCTGCGCGACCGCCCCATCTGGCAGGATCGTTCGACCTCGATGATGCCGTGGCAGTACTACCTGCTCGCGCTGCTGCTCTCGAACGCGGTCACTGTCGACGGGGGAGACACGGCGGTCGTGGAGCGGCTGCTCGACGACTCCGCGGCGTTCCAGCTCGTAGCCCAGGGTGGAGCGCGCGGCCGCCCCGCGGAGATCGAGCCGTGAGCGTCGAGGAGCGGCCAGGCGCCCCCGAACCGTTGCCCGAGCTCGATCGCGACGAGATCTACCGCTATGCGCGGCACCTGGTGCTGCCCGACGTGGGCGTGGAAGGCCAGCGTCGGCTCAAGGCGGGGCGCGTGCTGTGCGTGGGTGCCGGTGGGCTCGGTTCCCCGCTGGCGCTTTACCTCGCCGCGGCCGGCGTGGGCACGCTCGGCATCGTCGATTTCGACGTCGTGGACGAGAGCAACCTCCAGCGTCAGCTCCTGCACGGCACGGCGGACGTGGGCCGCAGCAAGCTCGACAGCGCCATCGACCGGATCCGCGACGTGAACCCGCACGTCCGGGTGGTGCCGCACGCCGAGCGCCTGACTTCGGAAAACGCCCTCGCGATCCTGCGCGACTACGACGTCGTCGTCGACGGCACCGACAACTTCCCCACGCGCTACCTGGTCAACGACGCCTGCGTGCTTCTGGGAAGGCCGAACGTCTACGGATCCGTCTTCCGGTGGGAAGGACAGATCTCCGTCTTCGCCGCGAAGGATGGCCCCTGCTATCGCTGTCTGTTTCGTGAGCCCCCGCCCCCCGGGCTCGTGCCGAACTGCGCGGAGGGGGGCGTGCTCGGCGCGCTGCCCGGCATCATCGGCACGGCTCAGGCGATGGAGGCGCTCAAGCTCCTGCTCGGGGTCGGACAGCCGCTCGTCGGTCGACTCCTCATCTTCGACGCGCTCGAGATGAGCTGGCGCGAGGTCGCGCTGAGGCGGAACCCGGGCTGCCCGGTCTGCGGGGACGCGCCGACGCAGACCGAGCTGATCGACTACGAGGTATTCTGCGGAGTGAAGAAGGCGCCGGGTGAGGTCGCCGAGGCGCCGGCGACAGCGTCGAGCACTCACGACGAGGTCGATCCGGCGCAGGTCTCTTCGTGGATCGCGGGGGACGAGCCCGTCTTCCTGCTCGACGTGCGTGACTCCTGGGAGTGGGCGGCGGGGAACCTCGCAGAAGTCGGTGCGAGGCTCATTCCGCTCGGGGAGCTCGGGGCGCGAATGAGCGAGATTCCCCGTGACCGTCACGTGATCGCCTACTGCCGAAGCGGCCAGCGGAGCCGGGTGGCGGCGGAGCGGCTCGCCGACGCCGGCTACGCGCGCGTCTCGAGCATGCGGGGCGGTCTCCGCGGCTGGGCGGAGCGGGTCGACGGCGGGGTTTACGTCGTCTGAGTCGGGTATCCTGACGTGCGCGTGGATCCGCGGGCGTCCTTCGATGGTAAGCAGGGAAGCGGACGACTCCCCAAGAGGATCCCATGCGACGGCACCTGCTCCTTCCGGCCCTTCTCCTGCTCGTGATCCCCCAGGCGGCGGACGCCCAGCTCCGGGTCCTCCTGGGCGGAGGCTTCAGCGCGCCGAGCGGGTCGCTCGGCGACCAGGCCGATCCCGGCTTCCATGCTCAGGCCGGACTTCAGGTCACGATCCCTACGCTCCCCTTGGCGCTGCGGGGTGACGGGGGGGTGCATTCACTCGCCTCGGCGATCCCGGACGTCTCCGCCACGCAGATCACCGCCGGCTCCCTGAGCCTCGTCTACTTCCTGCCCGGTATCGGCCTGGAGCCCTACCTCCTGGGTGGGTACGGGTCGTATCGAACGAAGGCGGGGTCCGTCGGCGCGGAGCAGACCGTCACCGAAAACGGGTACCATGGAGGCTTCGGTGTCGCCGTGGGCGGGACCGGCTTGTCGGGCTTCGCGGAGGTGCGGTACGTGCGCATGGACGGACCGCAGTCGAGGCGGATGATTCCGTTTACCGTCGGCTTGCGCTTCTAGAGGCTCCGAAGCGGAGCGGTCTCCGCGCCCTGCCCGGACGGGCCCGAGGCGCCGGGTTCCCTGTTCCGCCCGATGCGGGTCAATACGCGGCCAGCTGCACGATCGCGTCCAGCACGTCCGGTGTCTGCGGCAGGATGACGTTCTCGACCTGCGGGGCGTACGCGACCCACGTGTCCATGGACGCGACGCGCTTGACCGGGCCGTCGAGGTATTCGAAAAGGTCGTCGGCGATGCGCGCCGCGATCTCGGACCCGATCCCCCACGACAGCGAATCCTCGTGGACGACCATCACCTTGTTGGTCTTCTTCACCGATGTCGCGATCCGGTCCATGTCGAACGGCTGGACCGTGCGGAGGTCGATAACCTCCGTCTCGATGCCGTGCTGGTCGGCGGCGAGCTTCGCCGCGTCGAGGCTGCGCTTCACCAGCGCGCCACAGGTAACGAGCGTGACGTCCGAGCCCTCGCGGACGATCTTCGCCTTGCCGAACGGGATCATGTACTCGGGACCCGGGTCGCGCCCCTTGTTGTAGACCTGACGGTAGAGGTGCTTGTGCTCGAGGAAGAGCACCGGGTCCTCGCAACGGATCGCGGTGCGCAGAAGGCCCGCAGCGTCCTCCGCGGTCGCCGGCATGCACACGCGGATGCCCGGGGTATGCGTGAAGAGGGTCTCGCCCGTCTGCGAGTGGTAGATCGCTCCGCCCTTCAGGTATCCGCCGTACGTCACGCGGACCACGGCGGGCGACGAGAACTGGCCGTTCGACCGGTAGCGCATGGTCGCCATCTCGTTGCGGATCTGCATCATGGCCGGCCAGATGTAGTCGAAGAACTGGATCTCGACCACCGGCTTCAGGCCCCGGGTCGCCATACCGACCGCACGACCCGCGATGTTCGCTTCGGCGAGGGGCGAGTTGTAGACGCGCTCGGAGCCGAAACGTGACTGCAGCCCGTGGGTAACCTTGAAGACCCCGCCCTTGCCCTTCACCTCTTCGAGGATCTCGACGCGCGACGCGTCGGCGACGTCCTCCCCGAACACGACGATGCGCGGGTCACGCTCCATCTCGGTGCGCAGGCACGAGTTGAGGAGATCGACCATGGTGAGGAGGCGATCGTCGACGTACTGGGGAGCGTCCTCGGTGTCGAAGTCGGCCGAGGTCGGGTCAACCTCTTCCGAGTACAGATGCTTCATGGCCGTCGACGGATCCGGCTGGGGCGACTCGAGCGCCTCGTCCCCCGCCGCATTGACCTCGGCTTCGACTTCGGCCTCCAGCGCTTCGAGCTCCTCGGCCGTGGCGGCACCGATGGACAGGAGCAGGTCGCGCGTGCGTCGGAGCGGGTCCTTCGCGTCCTGGTCCTCCCGCTCCTGCTCCGTTCGGTACAGACGTTCATCGTCGGACATCGAGTGCGAGTAGGGTCGCGTGGTATACGCGTGCAGCATCGCCGGACCCCTGCGCGCCCGGGCGTAGGCGATGGCTTCGCCCGCGGCGCGGAAGGTGTCCACGACGTCCGTCCCGTCACACTTCACGATGTGCAGGTCCGGGAAGCCGGAGGCCAGATCCGAAACGCTTCCACCCGCGGTCTGGACCTCGATCGGAACACTGATCGCGTAGCCGTTGTCCTGCACCACGTAGACCACGGGGAGCTTCAGGTTGCACGCGGTGTTCAGCGACTCCCAGAACTCACCCTCGGAGGTCGCGCCGTCTCCGGTGCACACGATGACGATCTCGTCCTCGTGAAAGCGCTCGATCCGCTCCCTCAGGCCGGGCACCGTCTTGACCTTCGTACCGGCCTCGGCGGCGCCGACGGCCTGAAGAAACTGCGTGCCCGTGGGGGAAGACGACGTCGGTACGTTGAAGCGGAGGTCGCCGTAGTGAGCGGGCATCTGCCGTCCGCCGGACGCGGGGTCGGCCTCCGCACCCACGGCCTGCAGCAGGTGGTCCAGGGCCGTCTGACCGAGGGCGATCATCATCGCCCGGTCCCGATAGTACGGGTAGAACCAGTCCTGGCCGACGACGCAGTGCTCGGCGACGGCCACGCCGACCGCCTCGTGACCGGCTCCCGAAATCTGGAAGAAGATCTTGTTCTGACGCTTGAGGCTGATCTCGCGGTCGTCGACGCGCCGCGACGTCAGCATGGTGCGGTAGAACCTCAGGATCTGCTCGTGGGAGAGACCGGCGAGGTCCCGGGTCTGGACAAGCTCTGGTTCCTGGGTAGCCATCGGGTCCGGGGTGGAGTGACGTACCGGCACAGGGTCCAAAGATACGGAAGTCGGTAGCGTTACGAAGGGTTGACAGGACGGAGGTCGGCGAGGAGCGCGTCGGGGTCGGTGACCGGCAGGCGGCACGCGAGCGAGCGACACACCCAGGCGGCGGCACGCCCGTCGATCCTGCCCCGGTCGCGCAGCAGCGGGAGATCCGGCGGCGGATGGTCGTCGCGGATACCGGAAAGCACCCCGCCGCGCAGGAACTCTCCATGGGCCGCGCGAACGAGTGCACGTGTTGGATCGTCGTCGCCGCCCGCGATGACGATCTCGACGGGGTCGGCGTTCAGTCGATCGAGAACCGAGAGCAGTCGACCGAACGCGGGTCCGAAGCGTCCCAGCGCCTCGGTCTCGCGGTCGACGATTCTGCGTGCGGCCTCGCGCCATCGGGCCTCGCCGGTGAGGTGACCAGCGCGCGCGAAGAGTTCGGCGGCCAGAGAAACCCCCGAGGGCGTCGCGTTGTCCATCGCGTCGCGAGCACGCACGACGAGGGCTTCGCCGTCGTTCGGCGCGTCGAACACGGTGCCGGCTTCCGGATCCCAGAAGTGCTCGAGGATCGTGTCGCATTCCGCCAGCGCACCCTCCAGCCACGCGGGATCCAGCGTCGCGGCGTGCAGGCTCAGCAGGGCGTTGCCCAGGCTCGCGTGATCCTCGAGGAAGGCGGGTCCGGACGCCTGGCCGGCGATCCAGCTGCGGAGCAGGCGCCCGTCACGGCGCAGCGTCCCCTGGATGAACGAAGCCGCCGTCGCGGCAGCGGCGACCCAGTCCGCGCGTCCGAAGGCCGCGCCGGCCTCGGCCAGAGCCCGGATCGTGAGGCCGTTCCATGACACGATCACCTTCTCGTCCCGGAAGGGGTGCTCCCGCTCGGCCCGTCGCGAACGCAGCGCTTCTCGTGCGTGCGCCAGCCGGGCCCGCAGGTCGGAGCGAGGAATGCCCTCCGAGTCGGCCACGGCGTCGATCGGATGGGGGAGGTGCAGGATGTTCCGGCCCTCGAAGTTGCCCGCATCGGACACGTCGTAGACGCGTCGGAAGAGGGGTGCCTCGTCCGGGCCGAGCACCTCATCGATCTCGGCCGACGACCAGACGTAGAAGAGGCCTTCCTCCCCTTCCGAGTCGGCGTCGCGCGCCGCGAGGAATCCACCCTCCGGCCCGCGCAGGTCCGACACGACGTAGTCGAGCGTCTCTTCGAGGACCTCGGCGAGATCCGCGGCGCCCGTCAGCCGCCATGCGTCGAGGAAGGCCGACACGAGGAGGGCGTTGTCGTAGAGCATCTTCTCGAAGTGCGGCACCAGCCAGCGCTCGTCCACCGAGTATCGGTGGAAGCCCCCGGAGAGATGATCCCTCAGCCCCCCGGCGGCCATGCGGCGCAGGGTGTGCAAGACCATCTCGAGCGCGGCCGTCTCTCCCGTGCGGGCGTGGTGGCGCAGGAGGAGTTCCAGCGTGACGGGCTGCGGGAACTTGGGCGCACGGCCGAATCCGCCGTGGCGCGGATCGTATCGCGACGCGAGGGTCCGGACCGCCGCGTCGACGAGGTCGGGACCCGCGTAAAGCCCTTCGGCCCCCGTCGACGTCTGCGCGAGCAACTCGATCAGCCTCCCCCCGCCGGCTTCGACCTGGTCGCGCCGGTTCGTCCATGCGTCGTGAACGGAGGTCAGCACCTGCGCGAACGAGGGCATCCCGGGTCTCGGCTCCGGCGGGAAGTACGTGCCGCCGAAAAAGGGGGTCCCGTCGGGCGTGAGAAAGACCGTCATCGGCCAGCCTCCCTGCCCGGTCATCGCCTGCACCGCCTTCATGTAGATCTGGTCGATGTCCGGCCGGTCTTCGCGGTCGACCTTCACGTTCACGAAGAGTCGGTTCATGAGCGCGGCGATTGCAGGATCCTCGAAGGACTCGTGCTCCATGACGTGGCACCAGTGGCATGAGGAGTAGCCGACCGAGAGCAGAATCGGACGGTCCTCACGGGCGGCGCGCTCCAGCGCCTCGGCACCCCAGGGGTACCAGTCCACCGGGTTGTCGGCGTGCTGTCGAAGGTAGGGGCTGGATTCGCGGGCGAGCCGGTTGGGCATGGTCCGGTCTGCGTCTGAGGATCGGTCCGGGCGCCGGGGGTGGCCCGAAGTGGCCGGGTCACGGTACCCGGTCGGACGTACAGGGGGCAAAAAGCCATGCGGATCCGTTATCTTGACGCGCATCGTCCCTGCCAAACGACCGGTACTCCCGGTCCGGTCATTCGATCCCACGGAGACCGAACGCTGTACTCGAGAATCGCTCTGATGGCGCTGCGTCGCCCCCGTCTGATCCCCTGGCTCCTGCGCGCCGGGTGGGCGTTTCGCGCCCGGGACTGGTATCGGCGCCCTCCGTTCCTCCCGCTTCCGTCGCGCTCCTACATGGAGTGGCGCATGGAGACCGCCTACGGGGACGCGGACGCGGTGCCCTCGCTCGACGAGCTCGAGCGGTACCTCGTCTGGACGGCTCGGATTCGCGGGCAGATGAGGCGCGACGGACGGTGAAGCGCCTCGCGCTCCTGGTCGTCCTGGGCGTGCTGGTGTGGTACTACTTCCCGGATTCGAGGCTGATGCTGGTCGACTTCGCGGAGCCCGTACTCGTCCCCCTGCAGCGATGGAGCGCGCAGGAGGAGATGGCCGGGCTGGCGCGCAACGTGGTCGAGCACGAGAGGCTCACGGGCCGCGTGCCCGCCGGCGCCGAGTGGCTTCCCTGGCTCGAGTACCGCTACTCGGCACCGGAGTTGCGTTCGGACCCGTGGGGGTCCGTCTACCAGCTCGAGGTCCTCGCGGACTCGGTGGTGACGGTGTCGTTCGGTCCCGATCGCGTCCGTGCCACGCCGGACGACGTGCGCGTCGCGGCGCCGCGGCGCTGACGTCGGGAGCGTGGCAGAGGCCGTGGGCCCGTTCGAGGACCTCTTCCTGCAGCTGGCCGCGCACGGACCCAAGCTGCTGTTCGCCCTGGCGGTGCTCGAGACGTGCTTCGTCACGGGACTCGTCGTCCCGTCCGGCGTGGCCACCTCCCTCGCCACCATCCTCGCCCTGGAAGGGCGTGCAGACTTCATTCCCATGGTGATCGCCGCGGGGACCGGCGGCTTCCTCGGCGACTCCATCGGATTCTGGGTCGGTCGGCGCTGGGGCAGGTGGCTCTTTCGGGACGGGAGTCGGTGGTCGCGCCTGCTCGGCGCGAGGCGACGGGAGATCGACGACCTATTCCGCCGGCATCCGATCTACTCCGTGTCGGGTGCGCGCCTCGTCTCGTTCGTGCGAACGCTGATGCCTTCGGCGGCCGGGATGAGCGGGATGTCATATGGGCGTTTCCTTCCCTACGAGGTGGCGGGGCTGGTCGGCTGGCTTCTTCTCTACGTCACCATCGGGCTTGCGGGACGCCAGGGGTGGAAGACCGCCGCCGACGTGGTCGGCGTCGGGGGAGCCACCCTCTTCGTCGTGGCTTCCGTGGTCGCCCTCACGCTGACCCGACGGCAGCGAGCCGCGGCCCGTGCGGGGAGGCTGCCAGGAACCGCTCCGGAGTCGGACCCACACGGAACGTCGACGCCGGATTCCACCGGCCGGGAGGAGGGGGCGTGCTGAGCGTCGCCCTGACGGGCAACGTCGCGGCGGGCAAGTCCGCGGTCGCGCGACGCTGGGCCGCCGCGGGGGTCCCCGTCGTGAACGCCGACGATCTCGCGCGCCAGGCGGTGGCGCCCGGCAGCGAGGGGCTCGGCGCCGTCGTCGCCGCGTTCGGCGACGGAGTCCTGGCGGCCGACGGCTCCCTCGACCGGGCACGAATGCGGGACGTTGTCTTCGCGGACGAGGCCGCCCGCGCGCGCCTCGAGGGTATCGTCCACCCCGTCGTGTGGCGCCTCCGCGCGCGGTGGCTGGACGACCGCCGCGACGAGGGGGCTCCGCTCGTGGTATCCGAGATCCCGCTCCTCTTCGAGACGGGCCGGGAGGGCGACTTCGACGCGGTGGTCTTCGTCGACGCGCCCGAATCGGTGCGTCTGGACCGGATCGTCGAGCACCGCGGACTCGACCGGGACGAGGCGCGGCGCATCGTGGCGTCGCAGATGGACCCGGCCGAAAAGCGCAGGAGGGCCGATTTCGTTCTCGAGAACGGCGGCGATCTCGATGCACTGGATCAGGAGGCCGACCGGGTGCTCGAGGCTCTTCGGCTCCGGGCGGGCATCCGCCCCCTGCGCATGGACCTGCACCTGCACACCGAGGGCTCATGGGACTGCCTCTCCGATCCGGAACGGGTGCTGGAGAGGCTCGTGGCCCTGGGGTACGGGAGATTCGCGATCACCGACCACAACCGGCTCGACGTCGCCCTGCGCATGGCCGAGGCCCACCCGGAGACGGTGATTCCCGGTGAGGAGGTGAGGACGGCCGAGGGGGTCGACCTGATCGGGCTGTATCTGACCCACGAGATCCCGAAGGGCACACCGGCCGAGGAAGCGATCGCGCGGATCGGGGATCAGGGCGGCATCTCCTACCTGCCCCATCCGTACGCGGGTGGAAAGGGCGGCGGCGGCGCGCACGCCGAACGGCTTGCACCCCTTTGTGACGTCGTGGAAGTCTTCAACGCCAGGCTGCACGTGCCGGCTATGAACGTTCGAGCGGAGGAACTGGCGGTCCGTCACGGCAGGCTTCGCGGCGCTGGGTCCGACGCACATACGCTGCGCGAGCTGGGCAACGCCTTCGTCGAAGTGGCGTGGCATCCGAACCGCCCGGATTCGCTCCGCGGTGCCCTGGCCTCGGCCTCGGCCGGCGGCAGGGAGGCGTCGCGCATGGTCCACCTTGCCTCGACCTGGGCGAAGCTCCGCAAGAGGCTCCCCGGGGCGCGGTAGCGGTGCCCCCCCCGGTCAGCGTACTTTTTCGCCACGCCCGAGCCCGTCGGGCTACCCATCCACTCCAGGGTCAGGATCTTACTTGAGCTACCGGACGCCTGCGCACAGGGCGGCGGCGGTTACCCAGGCCCGAAACGCGCTCCTCGCGTCGCGTCGCGCTGTCCTGACGACCCACCTCAACGCCGACGGTGACGGCGCCGGCTCGCAGGCCGCGCTGGTGTCGTGGCTAAGGGCAAACGGGACCGAGGCCTGGATCGTGAACCCGACCACCTTTCCTCCGCACTTCCGCTTCCTCATCGAAAACGAGGACTGGATCCTTCCGGTGGGGTCGCGCAAGGCGCGCAGCGTCTGCGAGTCGGCGGATCTGGCGATCGTGCTCGATACGGGGGAGGTTCCTCGTGTCGGGCGCGTGTGGGACATGATCCGGGACCTTCCGATCTTGGTCATCGACCATCATCCCACGGGGGTCCAGGCCATCGGCGGGGTCTCGTTGCGAGACAGCACGGCCTGCGCCGCCGGTGAACTCGTCTTCGACGTCGTCGCCGCGGCGAACGGACCATGGACTGAGGCCGTCGCGCGCGGCGTGTACGTGGCGATCATGACCGATACCGGCGGCTTTCGCTTCGACAACTCGACCCCGGGGTGCCACCGGATCACGGCCGAGGTGATCGCGCGCGGGGCCGAGCCGGAAAAGCTGCACGACCTCGTGTACGGAGCGGCGCCCCTGCGGAAGTACCGCCTTCTGCGGCACGCGCTGGACACGCTCGAGCACGAGCCGCACACGGGCGTCTCGTGGATGATCATCCCGCTCGACGCGTACAACGAGCTCGAGGCCACGGCCGAGGACCTCGAGGGGCTCGTGGACATCCCTCGTTCGATCGGAGGGACGCAGGTCGGCCTCCTCTTCCGGACCACGGCGTCGGGCGAGGTGAAGATCTCTTTTCGGTCCAACGGACCCGTGGACGTGAACGCGCTGGCGCGCGCTCTGAACGGAGGCGGACACACGAAGGCCTCCGGTGCGGTCGTTCCGGGACCGCTGGATCGCGCCGTGGGAGATGTACTGGCCGCCACCCGCCGCGCCGTCGCTCGGACGATGGGCGCAAGTGGAGAATCGAAATGACCGGTGCCGATCAGCCGAGGAGCGCGGATCCGGGCGTGCCCGAGGCGCTGCCGAGGACGCTCATCCGGCTGCGGGACTACCTCGGTGTTGAGAACATCGACCGCCTCTGGATCTTCCCGCCGGTGCGCCGGGGACGGCGCGAGCAGGGCCTCGTGGCCGTCAGCCTCTTCCAGGAAGGACAGGAGCGGCGCGAGGTGGTGACCGTTTCCTATACCGCCGAGCATACGGGCAGGGGCGTGACCGTGGAGCCCACGTTCGCGAGCGTAGGTGAGGCCCCCGCCGACGTCTTTCCGCCGGTCATGCTGGGCGTCGTGAGGCGCTCGGGAGACGATTCCGGAGAGCCGCGCGAGATCGTCATCGAGACCTCCCCCACGAGCTTCGAGGCACTCATGGAGGAGTTCGACGACGTGTTCATCGAGGTGATCGAGCCGTGAGCCGCGAGCCGGGATCTCCGCCCTTCCTGAGGCTGTTCGGGCGCTACCTGCGTGACCAGGGTCTGCCGATGACCCACCAGCGATCGGCCGTGGCGGAGGTCGTCTTCGAGTCGGACGAGCACCTGTCGGTTGACGACATCGAAAGCGCCCTCCGTGTGCGCGGCGAGCGCATCGGCAAGGCGACTATCTACCGCACGCTGGACCTCCTCGTGCGCAGCCGGCTGGTGGAGGAGCACGACTTCGGTGAAGGCTTCAAGCGCTACGAGCACCGCCTGTCCGGCCGCTCCGTCGACGAGCACCTGATCTGCGTGGAGTGCGGCACAGTGCAGAAGTTCGAGAGTGCGGAGCTCTACCAGATCGAGAACCGGGTCCGCTCGGAGCTCGGCTTCATTCCCGTGCGTCGTCGTCTCGAGATCTACGGGCTCTGCAAGGCGTGCCAGGACGCCGGGGTCGAACTGACCAACGAGGGGCTCATCTGCCCCATCGAAATCGTGCGCTGACCTTCCATTCCCGGTGCCGCCGGGGAGCCGGGCCGTGTCGGCCCGGCGTGCAACCGTATTCCAGGGAGACGTGATCGTGCCGAATCGAATGGACCCCGAGGCCGCGGGCCGAGGGCAGGAAGACCAGGCCCCGCGCGGTGTTCCGGGCGTTCTCCGGGATCTGCCGTGGGAGCTGCCCAGAACCTTTCTGGGCATGGTGGAGCCGGCCGACTCCTTCGAGGCCTCGGACGCGGTTCTCCTGCCGGTTCCGTACGAGTCGACGACGTCGTTCGGGGGCGGCACCCGCCGCGGACCCGACGCCATCGTACACGCGTCGCGCTACGTGGAGATCTACGACCAGGAGTTCGGGTGCGAGCCCGGGGCCGCCTACCACGTGCACACGCTTCCCGCGCTGGAGCTAACGCGGGCAGGCGCTGGGCCGGCCATGGCCGAGCTCCGCGAGGCGTACGACCGCGTCGCCGAGGCTTGCGCGGACCGATTCCTGCTCATGCTCGGCGGGGAACACTCGATTTCGTCGCCGGCCATCCTCGCGCAGGCGGATCGGCTCGCCGCGTCCGCCCCGGGGGAGAGACTGAGCGTTCTGCAGCTCGATGCCCACGCGGATCTCAGGGCGGAGTATGAGGGGACCCCGCACTCGCATGCCTCCGCCATGGCGCGCGTTCTCGACCGGGCCGACGTGGTCGCGGTGGGCCTTCGGGGCGTGAGCAGGGAAGAGGTCGACGCCTCCGTCGCCGCGGGTGGCGCCTCCACGCTCATCTGGGCCGACGAGATGTGGGAGAGCGACGCCTGGATGGACCGGGCCCTCGCGGCACTGGGACCGAACGTCTATCTCACCTTCGACGTCGACTACTTCGATCCGTCCTTCGTGCCGTCCACCGGGACGCCGGAGCCCGGTGGCGGGGAGTGGTACCGCACCCTCCGGTTCCTCCGGAAGGTGTTCGCGGAGCGCAACGTCGTCGCTGCGGACATCGTCGAGCTTGCACCCACGCCGGGGCTGCCGGCGCCCGACTTCCTGGTGGCCAAGCTCGCGTACAAGCTGATAACGTACCGGTTCCAGGATCGCCTCGGCTCCGGAGTCCGTTGACCGACCTCGAAGGACTGAATCCCCGGCCGTTCGTCTTCCGGCCTCCGTCACGTGACGAGGTCGAGCGACGCTTTCCGTGGATGGACCTCGCCCGGACGACCGGTGCGGAGACCATCACGGGCAACCGGCTGACACTTCACTTCGACGGTCCGAACACGCTCTCCGCCTGGCTCGACGCGATCGCGTCGGCCACCAGGTTCGTCTACTTCGAGAACTACCTGGTGCGCGACGACGCCGTGGGGCGCGAGTTCAGGTCGGC
>Ga0222714_10003361_pt1 | contig 16348 bp, 10 predicted proteins | sample C33_3DmetaG_FD_165048 | JGI IMG/M metagenome (GOLD analysis project Ga0222714, IMG submission 165048) | Estuarine water microbial communities from San Francisco Bay, California, United States - C33_3D | ecosystem: Environmental > Aquatic > Marine > Unclassified | place: USA: California...
CCACTGCGAACAGTTCACCCTGCGGCTGAACGATCCCGCCAATCCAAACCATGTGCCGGGTGCTCGCGTTGTCGCCGCCTTCCCGGGTGGCAGTCCGGATTTGCCGGAGAGCGCGCAGCGTGTGGCTGGCTATACCGCGCTCCTGCGCGACACCTTTGGCGTGCGCATCTACGACAGCCTTGAGGAGGTTTGCGCGGAGGTGGATGCGGTGATGATCCTCAGCGTCGATGGCCGACCGCACCTTGAGCAGGCGCGCCGGGTCGCCGCGAGCGGAAAGCCATTCTTCCTCGACAAACCGGTGGCCGCCTCGCTTGCCGATGCAGTGGCCGTCTATCGCGCGGCCGAGGCGGCGGGGGTGCCCATGTTCAGTGCGTCTGCCGTGCGCTGGTATCCCGGCGTCGTCGAAGTCGCCACTGCCGAGAGCACACCCGCGCAGGGTGCATTGTCCTACGGGCCGGCACCGATTCTGCCGCACCATCCGGATTTGTTTTTCTACGGCATCCACGCCACCGAAGCCCTGTTCACTGTCATGGGCGGCGACTGCCTAGAAGTGCGCCGGACGCGCGGCAACGATGTCTCGGCGGTGACGGGTGTGTGGCGCGGTGGCCGACTCGGCACCCTGCATGCCCTGCACCGTCTGCCGATGGATTCGACCCAGTACAAACTCGTTCGCTTTGGAGAGAAGGGCGTTGTCGAACAGAAGAGCCTCGGCGACTACACACCGCTGCTGCGCGAGATCGTCCGCTTCTTCCAGACGCGTCAGGCCCCCGTCAGCGCTCGTGAGACCCTGCAGATCTACGCCTTCATGGAGGCCGCCCAGGAGAGCCAGCGGCAGGGCGGCGAGAGCGTGCGATTGCGCGAAATCCTCCTGCGTGCCGGTGCTCCCGAAGCCTGGCTGCCGCAGGAGCAAGAGGCGGCCCAGCGTTGAAGCCGCGCGACCTTGGGCAAGCCCAGCCTCCCCGGGCGGATCGACAGGAACGGCAGACGCCCGTTTGCCGCAGAGACCTTCGCCGTACTTTTCGACAAAGTCACAATGGGGAGAGATGAGTGTCTAATTTTGAGTAAAAAATTTAGACAAACGAAGCAAATATCTTCGACAAAACATTGACAAGACCTGAAATTTGTCGAAGAATTGATCAGGTTTGAGATGTCTCAAACTCAAAACCCTCACCCCATCCCGCCCGTCATGACTGATCTTACGAATCCTGAAGTGCAGCGCCAGATTGAGGAAGACATCGAACTGCTGCGGCGCATTGCCGAGCGCGACGCCCTGGCTTATCAGACCTTTTACCGCAAGTATTCCGGGCTGATCTTCGCGACGATTGCCAACGTGCTCAATGACCATCATGACACCGAGGATGTGATGCAGGAAGTGCTGGTCCAGGTTTGGAACAAGGCTCACCTCTATGAGTCGGGCAAGGGCAAGCCGCTGACGTGGCTGACCACGCTCGCGCGCAATCGCGCCATCGACCGCATCCGGGCCAAGCAGCGGCGTGCCAAGCTCAACGACGACTTTGAACTGGAGAACAAGAAACTGCAGTTTGAGTTCGAGGATTCCGGCCGTGAACTGCTGGAGACCAAGGAACGCAATCGCCTGCTGCTTCGCTCGGTCGAACGTCTCAATCCGGATCAGCGCGAGGCGGTGCGGTTGGCCTACTTCGACGGTCTCACCCAGGCCGAGGTGGCAGATCGACTGCATGAGCCTCTGGGGACGATCAAAGCGCGCATCCGCCGCGGCGTCAGCCGGCTGGAGACGCTGATCAAACCGCGATTGGGCTGAGTGCCAATCGCCTCACTGGGCGAGTTCATAGCAGACCATCTCACGGTCATTGCGCACCAGCAGCCAGCGACCTGCCAGACAGGGTGGATTCCAAGTCTTGGAAGCAAGGGCGGCAAGACTCCCCAATGACTCGGGCCCGTCTTCCCCCGGACGGATGAGTTCGACATGGCCCGCTTCCGCCTGAATCAGCAGTAACTCTCCAAGCTGCAGGTGCTGGCCATAGCCATGGTGCCCCCGGCGCCAGAGACGTTCGCCGTCGCGAAGGTCCACGGCCACCAGGGTGCCTTCATCCAGCGCCCAGGCGCGATCACCGCGCACGGTGGCGCTGCTGAACTTGGTGCGCGGGACCGAGGACACCCAGAGTTCCCGGCATGCCAGGCCGTCGCCATCGGCGTGGATTTCCAGCAATCGGCTCTTTTGGCCGTAGCTGGCGGTGACCAGCAGGCGGTTGGTGCCGGCCGGAGCGGGTTGGCCTGCCCGGGGGTATTCACCCGGCCATGGGTGGCGCCAGAGCCTGTGCCCCGTGGCAGGGTCGTGACCGGTGACGGAGCCGCCATTGACCGAGACAATCTGGTCGCGTCCTGCCAATCGGCGCAGGGCGGGGGTGCTGTAACTGGAGGATTCGTCCCCGGACTGCCAGAGTGGATGGCCATCCACCTGGGCATAGGCAAGCAGGACCGGGCCGCCTGCTCCGCCGGTGACGATGACCCGTCCATCGTGCAGAAGCGGAGAACTGCTCTTGCCGTAAGTCAGGTTGTCTGACCCGGTCTCGGCGAGAATGTCGCGACTCCAGATTTGGCGTCCGCTGGACAGGTCCAGGCAGTGCAGGCGCCCCGTGGCACCGCAGGCGAAGACGCGCTGGCCGGCTTCGTCGATGGCCGGTGTTGCGCGTGGCCCTTCGCCACCTAGGGGCTCGCTGAAGCGGGCGGAGTCGGCGAAGCGCCAGAGGGGTTCACCGGTGGCGGCATCGTAGCAGGTGACCCACTCTTGGGCGCCATGCTGTTCCTGAGTGACCGCACGTCGGCCGGCAACCACGATGCCGGACCAGCCCGGACCGACGCCCCGGCGCCAGACTTCGCGGGGCGGATGGGAGGCCCAGTCCGTGCGCCACGTTGGGGCTGGCAGGACGGCATCGCCGGCAGGCCCAAGGAAGCGTTTCATGTCGGCCATGCCGGCGGGCGGCGGTCCCGGATCGGAGGCTTGCTGCTCGGGGAAGGCTGGAATGTCCGGAGCCGGCGGTCGCGCCTGCCAGCGCCAGGCCAGACGCGGCAGGGCGGTGCCATCGGCCGAACCCTCGTAGCGCACCAACAGTCGGAACGCGCCAATGAAGAGGATGCCGCCAAGCACCAGCAGGGCCAGCCGCATCCGGCGACGGCCTCGCCGACGCAGGGCCCACCCGAAGCCGAGCAGCAGGGTGGCGAGCAGTCCGAGCGCCAGGCAGCCGACCGAGCGGGCGACATGATCCGTGGCGAGCAGCCAGGCAGCGGGCACACCGGTGCCGAGCAGGACGAGAACAGTGTAGCGAAGCGGGCGCATGGCGGGGATACGTCCGTCGTCGATGCCACGCTCAGCCGCGACGGAGGATGCCGTCGCTGAGGATGCGTGCGCGCAAGCCACCGTGGCCCTTCATGGCCTCCTCGGCGCCTGCGGCGAAGGCCTGGTTCATCCAGTAGCAGGGCGCGCTCTCCTGCGTGCCAAAAAAGCGCACGCCCTGGACCTCAAACTCGCGGCCGATGAGGGCGTTGAGGTCGGTGTCTGTGGTGATCAGATTGCGGCGAAAAACCGAGGGAGGCACGCCAGTGATGCCGAACTGTTCGCACAGGCGTTCGTAAACCTCGTGTTCGAAAAAGGTGACCTGGCCCTTGTAGTCCTCCTTGTAGTCGAAAAAGCGGTCGCCGACGAGACCCTTGCCTGCGACACACTCGACCTGGTCGACCTCAAGCATGGGTGCCTTGCCCGGAGGCAGGCCGTGATGGCCGAAGTAAGTGTGCTCAGGGGAGACGTAGAGATGCAGCAGGCGCATGACCGGTTGAACCATGCGGTCGCTGCGGGCGAATGCAAGCGCGGTCAGGCGAGGATCTCGTGCAGGACCTTGCCGTAGCTGACCGGCACCGGGCGGTTGGCGACGTCGCGCACCTCGGTGTCGTGGCGGATGCCGAGCAGTTGGTATATCGTCGCCGCGAGGTCGTCGGGTTTGACCGGTTTTTCGGCGGGATACTCGCCGTTCTTGTCCGAGGCACCGTGGACGTGGCCGCGCTTGACGCCGCCTCCGGCAAGCAGCGCCGTGTAGCACTGAGGCCAGTGGTCGCGGCTGAAGTTCTTGTTGATGCGGGGCGTGCGACCGAACTCACCGACCCACACCACGAGGGTTGTGTCGAGCAGGCCGCGCTCGTCGAGGTCATCGAGGAAGGTGGGCAGGGTCTGCTCGGTCATCGGCATGTGGTAGGCGTCGATGATCGGGAACATGCGGGTGTCGTTGAAGCCGTGCGTGTCCCAGCCGCCGGCGGTCGTGCTCTGGCCGCCGATGCTGGGCGAGAAGTTGACGGTGACGAACTTCACCCCGGCCTCGACCAGGCGGCGGGCCAGCAGGCAGCTCTGGCCGTAGGCGGTGCGGCCATAGGCATCACGCACCTTGTCGGGCTCGCGCGTCAGGTCGAAGGCGGCGCGCAGCTTCTCGCTGTGCAGCATGGCCAGGGCCTTCTCATAGTAGCCCTCAATGCCGAGAGCCTCGGCGGAGATGTCCATGAGGCGCGTCTGGGCATCGACCAGCTTCTGCAGTTCGCGGCGTGCGCTCAGGCGTTCGTAGCTGATGCCCGGAGGCAGGCTCAGCTCCGGAAGGGCGAAGTCGGGCGCGCTGGGGTCGCGCAGGACGAAGAAGGGATCGTGTTGTTTGCCAAGGAAGCTGGCGCGCTGGCCGGGGGTGAAGGAGCCGTCGCTGACCGTCCAGGGTAAGCTGGCGGCGGTAGGGATGTCGCCCTGCACCGGCGCGAGGCGGTCGATTACCGAGGCGTAGGCGGGAAAAAGGTCGGGCGTGTCCTTGAGGCGCTGGTCGTCGCTGGGCGGCGCGTGGCCGCTCAGCGCGTAGTAACCGGCGCTGTTGTGATTCTTCATCGTGTGATGCATGGACCGGATCAGGGTGACCTTGTCCATGATCTTCGCCGTCTTCGGCAGGCGATCGGAAACCCAGATGCCATCGGCGCTGGAGCGGATGGGCTTGTGGAACCCGCGGATGCCCTCGGGAGCGTCCGGCTTGAGGTCGAAGGTTTCCAGGTGGCTGGGGCCGCCCCACTGGAACAGGAACACGACGGACTTGGCGCGGGCGATGAGTTTGTCGGCGCCGGCTGCCTCGTTGGCGCGCAGCAGGCGCGGCTGGGTCAGGCCGAACAGGCCGAGGCCGCCGGCCGAAAGCAGACGGCGGCGTGACCAGGGGGCGGGGGAACAGGAACCGAGCAGGTCCGCGGGCATGGCAGGGGTACGCCCAAGTGATCAGCGATGTTGCGGGCCGGCAAAACGCCGACCCGAAGGCTTCAGCCGGTCATGGGCGGCCTTGACGTCCCAACCGCAGGCCTGCAGGGCGGTGCGGGCGGTGTCGCGACCGCAGCCCGTGAGTTCGTCAAGGATGCGCACGGCACGGTCGCGCAGCTTCACGTTGGACGGGTTGAGGTCGACCATGAGGTTGCTGATCACCTTGCCTGCGCGAGTCATGGCCAGTGTTGTAATCATGTTCAGCACCAGTTTGGTGGCGGTGCCCGCCTTCAGTCGGGTTGAGCCGGTGAGCACTTCCGGTCCGACATCCGGAGCGATGATGAGGCGGGGACGCCAGGCGGAGCGTCCGAGCTTGGCGACCGCGGTTTTCAGGGCCGGGTTGAAGCAGAGCAGGACGGTGAAGGCACCGCGCGTATTGGCTTCGTGAAGGGCGCCCCAAACGAAGGGCGTGCGACCGCTGGCTGCAATGCCGACGAGAACGTCATCGGGACCCACTCCGCGGTGGGCGATGGCGGTTGCGCCGGCCTGGACGTCGTCCTCCGCGCCCTCGACCGCGCTCCAAAGCGCCTGGCGGCCGCCGGCGATGATGCCCTGAACCTGCTCGCGCGGGGCACGAAAGGTCGGCGGAATCTCACTGGCATCGAGCACGCCGAGGCGGCCGCTGGTGCCGGCCCCCGCATAATACAGCTGACCTCCGGTCCGGAAGGCGCGCGCCACCTCGGTGACGGCGCGGGCGATGGCACGTTTTTCCTGGCGCAGGGCGGCGGGAATGCCGGCATCTTCGGCGAGCATCAGTTCGATGCCTTGGGCGGGTGAAAGTCGGTCAAGCTTCAGCGAGTGCGGGTTGCGATGTTCGGTGGGCGATTGGGTGAGCAGGGCAAGATCGGAGATGACCGGCGGCAGGAGCAGTGCGCTGGCGGGCGCAGTCGGGGCGAGGCGTGGATCGTGGTCCCAGGCACTGCGGGCCAGGGCTATGGCCCCCGTCACCGACGGTTTCTTCAGGGGTGTGAGGCGTGCACCGGGGCGATGGAGGCGGATGCGGCGGCCGACATCACGAAGGAAACCCGGATTCTTCAGCAGGACACCGCCGTTGAAGACGAAACGCACGGGGTCTTCGGGATCCGCTAGCTTGTCGGCGCAGGCGCGGGCGTCCTCGGCGAGCATGGCGGCGGCCTCGTCGAGAAGGCCGGCGGCGAGTGGATCGCCCCTGCGGGCGAGGGCGAAGACCGTTATCGCCAGTCCGGCGATCTCGGTCTTTGGCGCCTGCACCGACCAGGGGATGAGGTCGTCGGGCTCGTTGAACTGAAGGGCATGCAGCAGGGCGGCGCCGAGCGGGCCAAGCCGGCCGTGGCGGTCAAAATCCGCCAACACGGCGCGCAGGGCGCGTTGGCCAATGTCACAGGCGCTGCCCCGATCGCCAATGACATGTCCGCGTCCCCCGACCTTGGCTGTGCGACCGTCGGCCGACCTGCCAAAGCAACAGGAACCGGTGCCGCTCAGGACCAGCACTTCAACGGGCGTGCTTCCGCGCGGCGGGGCGGCGGCAAGGGCAGTCTCGAGGTCGCTGGTGGCCAGGCAGGGGATCCCGGGCCAGATCCTCGTGGCGGCACGGCGCAGGCGCTTGCGATCCGCCGCCGTACGCACTCCGGCCATGCCCAGGCAGACGGCGTCCGGTTGGCGAGGCAGGGAGGCCGCAAGTTCGCGCAGGTGCCACAGGAGTTCGCGATCGGATAGCAGGGGCAGAACGGCCGGACCGCGCTGCCATTCGGCCAAGACGTGGCCGCAGGCGTCGGTGAGCAGCACCGTGGTGCGCGTGCCTCCGCCTTCCACCCCCAGGAAGCAGGGTGGGCGGGGGTGGCGGGAAGCCTGGTGCATGACAGGCCCAGACTAAGCGCAGAAGGCGCCTCTGGCAACCGGCCGGCTGTGGATCAACCCAGCAGGGGCAGGGTGCGTTTTTCGCTGGCGCTGGCGAAGGCGGTGTCAACGATTTGCTGGCCGATGCGGCTGATCTCCAGCGTCAGCGGCCCGATCAGCGGCGCACCGGTCTCGAGGTGGTGCAGGACGTGCTCGATCGGGTTGCGGTTGGGGGCCGTCGGCGGGTCAACAGGCACCTCAAAACCTTCGGGTCGCTCCCGCGTCTGAACACGGATCTGGCGGGCGTAGTCGTAGCAGGAGATCGTGCCGGCGGTCCCGCGCAGGACAAAGCCGCACATTGGCTGCGGCTGATGGGTCCACGGGTCTGTGAAGGTACCCCAGCGGGTTTCGCTCTTGCTCAGACCACCGGCGTAGCGAATGACCGCGACGCTGTGCTCGTCGACCTCCAGAGAGCCGGGGCGGTGCCAGGTGCAGGTGACTTCCAGGGGCACCCTGCCGCCCAGGTGCCAGGAGCCAAGGGTGGCACCGTAGCCCATGTAATCCAGCAGGGAACCGCCCCCTTGGTCGGCCCGATAAAACCAGCTCGCCGCCTTTTCCTCCGCCGTTGGCTCCTTCTCCAGTTTGTCGGCGCCGTGATACAGCGGTCCTCGGTTGCCCCCGAGGTGGTGGAATTCCAGCACCTCGCCAATTCGCCCTTCGCGGATGAGACGGTGAGCCGTCTGCTGGCCGGCGTCCCACACCAGCGGCCAGTTGACGGCCAGCAGCCTGCCGGTGCCCGCCATGGTAGCCGACATGGCATCCGCCTCAGCGAGCGAGGCGGCAAAAGGCTTTTCAAGAATCACATGGACCCCGAAGGGTGCGACCTTCGCCACCCACTCGCCGTGCCGGGAGGCGGCCGGGCACAGCAGCACCAGATCGGGTTGAGTCTGTTCCAGGCAGGCCCGGTAGTCGGTGAACACCCGGTCCGGACCTAGGCCAAACCGCTGCGCCGCATCGACCATCCTCCCAGGCTGTTCATCGGCAACGCCGACAAGATCGACGTTCGGATGCTCGAAGGCCTGCCGGAGCAGGTCGCCCATGTGAAAATGATCAAAATTGATGCCTGCAATGCGCCAGCGTTTCATGCGCGCGCATTGAACGGCAGATGAGGCCGGATGAAAAGCCTTTCCCTTGCATTCCCTGCGCCGCCGATGAGCCACTCCCGACTTTTTAGCAGTCCGGCAGCGGTCATTCACAGGTTATTCACACGCGCGACCTGATATGAACAGGAGCGGTCTTTGGCGTCGCAAGGGCCCTGGTGCGGGCCCAAGCCGGCTCCCGCTGGCGTCTGGAAAAGTTCATGGAACATTGAATCTAGCGCAGTGGAACACGGCGATTCCGTCACCTTGACGAGGCGTTGTCGAACCGCCGGCGGCGGCAGAACCGTCTCTCTTGAGAAATTGCCCCGCGGTGAGTCAATGATTCATAAACCGCCTAAAATCAATGAACTGAGACGATTTCATTAAGTCTTCCAAAGGGCTTGCAAAGTCAAGGTATCCAAACGGGCTGGACGATCCGATCCATCCCTCAGGGGGGATCCAAATCCGGTCAGGAACGGCGGGGGCTGGCGGCGGTCCGTGGACTGCAACGGTGAAGAACGCCGGGTGGACCGCCAAAGGACCGCAGCTTTTGGGGACGACTGCAACCCGGGTGGCGCTTCGTGTCCGGTTGGTTCTCAACGGTTTCTTCACAGCCCCTTTCCTTGGATCAGGGCTTGAAAATCAGGTAAATCCGCGGGCAGCGGCACCGTTGGTTCCGGGCAGAAAGAAAGCGGCTCCGCCGGGGGGCGGAGCCGCGGGAGGGGCTGGCTGCCAGGGTTAGGCGAAGACGCTGGTGAGCGGTTGGCCCTTGTCAGCAATGGTGAAGGGGCGCTTGCTCGGGCTGTAAACCACCTGGTCGAGCGGCAGGCCGAGTGCGAAGGCAATGGTGGCGTTGAAGTCCTGAATCTTCACCTTGTCGGCGACGACTTCGCGTCCCTCGGCGTCCGTCTGGCCGTGGACATGACCGCCGCGGACACCGCCGCCGAACATGGCGGCGGAGAAGGCCTTCGGGTAGTGGTCGCGACCGACGTTCTGGTTGATGTCAGGAGTGCGACCGAATTCGGTGGCGACGACCACAAGGGTTTCCTCCAGCAGTCCGCGCTGGTGGAGGTCGTCGATCAGGGTGGCGAGGCCGCGGTCGAGGGTTTCGCAGAGCTCGGGCACGCGCACGAAGTTGGCGTTGTGGGTGTCCCAGCCGCCGAGGGAGACCTCGACGAAGCGGACGCCGCGTTCGACAAGGCGTCGGGCGAGCAGGCAGCCCTGGCCGAAGGGCGTGCGGCCGTAGGCGGCGCGCAGGTCGGCGCTTTCCTCGGTGAGTTCAAAGGCCTTGAGGTCCTCGGAGCGCATCATGGCGATGGCATCGTCGTACATGTCGGCGTAGGCCTTGACATTGCGATGGGGGAAGGTGCTGCGGAAGTCGGCGTCCAGGTCGGCGGCGAGGCGCAGGCGGGCGTCAAACTTCTCTTGCGTGAGACCGGAGGGGGGCTTGACATTCTTGAGCCCAGATTCGGGGTTGTTGACGAACAGCGGGCTCTGGGCGGCGGGGAAGAAGCCGGCGCCGGGGTGGCGGCTGTCGTTGCCGACGTAGACGTATTTCGGCAGGGTGCTGTTGCCGCCGCCCTGGAAGACATTCAGCCAGGCACCCATGCCAGGATGACGGATGGTGCCGCGCAGCTCGTAGCTGGTGTGCATCATGTAGTTGCCCTGCTCATGGGCACCCTGGGTGGAGCTGAGCGAGCGGAAGATCGTGCCATGGTGCATCTGCTTCGCGGTGAGCGGCAGGTTTTCCGCGAGCTGGACGCCGTCGGCGCTGGTCCGGATGGCCTTGGTGGGGCCGCCGGTCTCGGTGCCGGGTTTGGGATCCCAGGTGTCCAGATGGGTCTGTCCCCCGCTCATGTAGAGGTAAATGACATTCTTCGCGGTGGCCGCCTGGCGCAGCTTGGAGGACTGTTCGAAGGCGGCAAAGGACCGGCTGGACAGCGAATGGCCAAGCAGGCCGACGCCGAGCAGGGAGGAGGCCGTCTTGGCGGCAAAGTCGCGGCGGCTGATGTCACCGGAGCGAAGCAGTTTGGAGGCGAGTTCGTGTTTCATGGCGGTATCGGGGAGTGCGGGGGACGGTGGTGCGGGCTCTTACTGGATGAAGATGAATTGCTGGGTGTTGAGCAGGGCGTAAATGAGGTCCTCAATCTGGGTGAGCCCCTGGTCGCCGGCCTTGCCCCAGATTTCCTTCTCACGGGCCGTTGGCGGCCGCGAAAGCAGGGCCAGGTAGGCGGCCTCGACCTTGTCGTCGGCATAGGACGCCTTGCGGATGGACAACATGAGCTGGCTGTGGCGGTGGAGGATGTTTGGCAGCAGGTTGCCGTTCATCATGAACAGGCTCTGCGGCACACTGGCGTCGGTGTTGGCGTTCTCGATCGTCTCACGATCGCTCTGGCCAAAGTCGCGCAGCGGATGGCCGCGCGGGGCGGGGCTCTGCTCCTCGGCGGCACGCACGTAGGTGCGGTTTTGCAGGTCGCGGGAGCGATAGTAGTCCTTGAGTTCCTTGTCGGTCAATCCGTAGAAGGTGGCCTCCTCGGCGTATTCCGCTCGCGTCGCTTCCTCGCGCTCCCGGCGTTGTTCGCGAGTCAGTTCCTCCCGGTCATAGCCGGGGATGCTGACACGCTCGGCGCGCACGCCGCCGGACATCATCATGGTGTCGCCGGCCATGGCGGCAGGCACCTCCGTTCCTTCCGCGCCGGCGGCACCAGCGAATGGTTTGCCGGTCACTTTCTCGTAGAGCTTCTTGTGGCCGGCGACAAGAATTTCCTGGGTCGAGGTGCGCCTGCCCTCGTTCTGGATTTCGTTGACCTGGCGACGCAGTTCATCGATCTGCTTGCGCGCCTCGGTGACCTTGGCGACGGCGGCATCGCGCTCAGGACCGGCCTTGAGCATGTCGGCCGCTTCCTCCAGATCCTTGTGGCGGACCCGGGCCTCGAGGTAAAGTTTTTGGGCGGCCTCGGTGCGATCGCGGTTGCGGTCATAAACTGCGGCGCTGGCCTTGATGCCGCGCAGGGCTTCCTCCGCCGTGAGGGAGTCGACGCCGTCGGCGTTCTTGCGGGCCTGCTGGATGCGTTGTTCGGCATCCTCGCGCAGGCGCAGGTTTGGCATGTCCGGGTCTGGGTTGATCAGGGTGACGAAGGAGTCCCACATCTGTTCGGCGCTCATCCTGCGCAGCAGCGGGCCGGTGAAGTGATAGGCGACGCCGGGGGCAATGTCCTCGCGGGTGACCTGGCGCTGGTAGGCGGAGGTGTTGAAGAGCACGCGCAGGTAGGCCTTCATGTCGTAGCCGAGTTCCTTCATCAGACCCTCCAGATGGGCCTGCAATTCGGGGATCATCGGCGTGGTGGTGTCCATCAGCTCGTCAAGCGGCTCGATGAGCGCGAGTCCAAAGGCCTTTTTCCACAGGCGGTTGGCGATGACCGTGGTGAAACGCGGGTTGTCGGCCGAGGTCATCCAGCGGGCGTAGGCCTGCAACGGGGTTTCGCCGGGCTGGGTCTGGCATTCGTGGCCCATCATGACCGCGGCCTCGACCGTGGAGCGCGGCTTGGCATCCGTGTATTGATAGTCGTGGGGCAGGGTCGGACGGCGGTCGCGCGAGCCGACGGCGGTGTAGCGCATCGTGTTGCGCACATCGGTCATGGCCTCCTGATAGTTGCGCTGTTCACGGCGCATCTTCTGCCGCGCCTCGTCGCGCTGGCGGCTGACCTCGGCGACCTGGGCCTTGTACTCCTGCTCGAGTTTGGTCCATTCCGCATCGCTCATCTCGCGGGTCTTGCGCGGGCGGGCCGGCTCCTTGAACTGGGCGCGCAGCGATGCCTCCTGGCCGCGCAGGAGGTCGCGCACCTCGTCGATTGAACCGCCATAGTAGTCCTGGGTGTCGACCCCGTAGGTGTAAGCCGCCATCTGGTAAAACTGCATCTGCGACCACTTGTCGAAGGGGTGATTGTGACACTGGGCGCACTCAATGCGGGTACCGAGGAAGACGCGGACGGTGTTGGCCATGTTGTCGAGCGGCATGCCGCGGTCGCGCATGTAGTAGCCAATGGCACCGTTGTCCCAGGCCTTGCCCTGGGAAGCGACGAGTTCCCGCACCAGCGTGTCATAGCTCTTGTTGGCACGCAGGGCATCCTTCAGGTAGCCGGCGTAGGCGGCCCCGGTGATCGGGCCTGCCTGCTGGCCGTTGGTCTGCAGGCGCAGGACGTCGGCCCAGTAATTGTAGAAATGCTGCACATACCCCTCGGAGGCGAGAAGCTTGTCGATCAGTTTGGCCCGCTTGGCGGGATCTTTCGAATCGAGGAAATCCCCGGTTTCACGAGTGGTTGGGATGCGGCCGATGAGGTCGAGGTGGATGCGGCGCACAAAGGTGGCATCATCGACTTCCGGATTGCCCTGCAGGCCGTGTTTTTTCCATTCGGCTTCCAGCAGGGTGTCAATCCGCCGGGCGGCCTCCGCAGGAGCAGGGGCGGATTGCAGGCCGACGGTGGCCAGAAGGGTAAGGATGGCGAACAGGCACGGAACTTTCATCACCCGCGTATAACGCCAAGCATGGCTCACTTTATCTCAAACCAGAATAAATCGCGGGTCTTGGGGCCGGCCGCGGTGACGCTCAGCGGACGCGGATGGTTTTTTCCTCGGCATCCATCTCGGCTTCCCAGCGGGCCAGACGGGCCTTGAGTTCGTGCAGGATCTCGGGGTGGCGCCAGACGAGGTTGCTGCGTTCGCCGGGGTCGTCGGCGAGATTGAAGAGCAGGTCCATGCTGCCGCCGTCATTGACATACTTCCAGGGGCCGCGGCGGATTGCCTTCATCTTGCGGTTGGTGCGGTCCATGCGCCAGCAGAGGTCACGTTCCGGTGCGGCGGCCGCATCGCGAATCAGCGGCAGCAGGTCGATGCCATCCAGGGGGCGGTCGGCCGGCAACTCGAGGCCGGCGGCCTTCAGGAACGTGGCGTGCAGGTCCATCGTGATGGCGGGCGTCCCGCAGGTGGTGCCCTTGGGCAGACGCGCCGGCCAGCGCATCAGGCAGGGCACCCGGATGCCACCCTCCCAGAGGGTGGCCTTGTGATGGAAAAACGGCGCGTTGCTGGCATAGCGCTCGCCGCCGTTGTCGCTGGAGAACACGAACAGCGTGTTGTCGGCGACGCCCTGTTTTTCCAGTTCCTCGAGCAGCAGGCCGACGCCGCGGTCGACGCGTTCCAGCATGGCCTTGTAGATCGACCGGCTGCCCTCGAGCATGTTGGCCTTGGTGACCGCCGGCGTGTCCGGTGCGTCAGGCGGTTGGAAGGGGGCGTGCAGGGCCAGGTGGGGCACGTACAGGAAGAAGGGCTTGCGGGCGTGCTCGCGCACGAAGCGAACGGCCCGCTCGTTGACGAGGTCGGTGAAGTAGCCCTCGGTCTTCACCGGTCGCAGGCCTTCCCTCAAGGCCTGGGTGCCGTCGTAATAATGGTGACGGTAGTAGTCCGCGTGCCCCAGCAGTTCGCCAAAGTATTCGTCAAAACCGCGATGGAGGGGATTGTACATCTCCTTGTAGCCGAGGTGCCACTTGCCGAAGGCGCCGGTCGCGTAACCGGCGCCCTGCAGGCGCTGGGCGACGGTGGTTTCACCGTCGGGCAGGCCAAGGCCGTGGATGTCCGGTTCCGGCACCCAGTCCTCGCCGACGCGCCGCCATTGCTCGACCTGGTAGCCGAAGGCAAATTCAATGCCGGTGCGCTGCTGCCAGCGGCCGGTCATGAAGCCGACGCGTGTCGGCGTGCACACCGGTGCATTGGCATAAAAATCGGTGAAGCGAACTCCTTCGCTGGCGAGACGGTCGATGTTCGGTGTGAGAATGTCCTGGCTGCCGGTGCAGCCGAGGTCGCCGTAGCCCATGTCGTCGGCCAGCACGAAAATGATGTTGGGCGGGCTTGCCGCCTGGATGACGGTGGTCAGAGCGAGCAGGGCTGAGGCGAGACGCGGGAGCATGGGGCAGCATAAGCCGCAGCGTGTCCGCCCGGCAACCCGGAAACTGACTCAGGCGCGCAAGGCTCTTCGCCGGGCAAGCCAGGAAAGGCCGCTGCGGACGAGCAGCACGGCACACCAACCCACCAGCAGGCCGATGCCGGCCGAGGGCACCACGTCACTTGGCCAGTGGGCCCCGACGTAGACGCGCGAGTAGCCGACCAGTGCGGCCAGGAGAAAGGCGAAGGCTCCCCAGACGCGGCGGAAATGGGCGATCACCATGGCGACTGCGAACAGGTTGATCGTGTGGCTGCTCGGGAAGGACTTGCCATGGTCGACCTTTTTGGGGCGGCCGGGATGCTGCACCGGCGGTTTGAAGAGGCGGATGAATTCCGGCCAGTCCTTGCCGAGATCACGGCTGACCACCTCGGTCATCGAATCCTGCGGGCGCACGCGGCCGACGATGTGCTTGAGAGTGTGCGACACCACGCCGTCACCCAGGCAGATCGCCACGGCGGTGCAGAGCAGGAACTGCCGACCTGCACGGCCACCCCTCCAGAAGATCCAGACACCGGCAACGACCAGCAGCGGCAACCAGGCGTGGATGGAAGACACCGCCGGCATGAGCCAGTCAAGGAAGGGATGCGTCCACTCCTGGTTGATGTGCTGAAGCCATTGCCGGTCCCACTCCATCATGAGCCGCCGCCTCCGGGTTTCTGCCAGGAAAGCAGGTTGTGACCGAGGAAGACATCGTAGGCGCGCAGGCCGCCGCCCGACATACTGACTTCCACCCGTCCCAGGTTTTCCACCGTCTGGAAGCGCTCAGCCAGTCGGAGTCCCAGAGGATGTGACTCGGCCTTGCCCGCCTGCAGGATGAGGGCGTCCTGGCCCAGGCGTTCCTCAGGCCCAGGCCAGACATCATACTGCGAGTCGACCTTCCCCGACTTGTTCCAGCAGTAAACCCTCGGTTTCTGGGGCATGGAAAAGGCGAGTTGGGCGGCGTCGTAGCGGTAGCCGGCGACCAAGACAAAGGTCTGTGAGGGGTTTGGCACCTGCTCCAGGAAGGCGCCGGCCTGCCGGCCGGCTTCACGCCAGCCCTGCATGTCGGCGAGTTTCTTGTGGCCGCGCAGCGGGCTGAGCAGGAGGACGACGAGACCCAGATGCAGCAGCAGGGTGATGACGGCGGCCGTGCGAAGGCTGGCGCGACGCCAGGCGGGTCCGGCGGCGGGAACGCCGGTCAGACGACCGTCCAGCCACGCGGCGGCAAGCAGGAACAGCGGCAGGTAGAACACGGCGGGCCAGTTCGGATTGATGTGCTGACGAAGGGACAGCAGCAGGAAACCGGCAAGCGGCACAACGGAGAACACCAGCAAAAAGCGTTCCCGACGGCCCAGGGCGCGCCAGTGGCGCAGTCCGAGCCAGGCGACGACCGCGAGGGCGGCAAAGGTCACCGGTGTGTAGACCAGGGCCTGCACGGCCGGGAACTCGAGGGTGCGTGCCAGCCAGTCACCCACACCCAGGTTCTCGCTGTCGAAGTGATGTTTCGTGTGTTCCAAGGTGATCCAGTGGTGCTGTCGATTCCACTCCAGCACGGGCGTCAGGCAGGCTGCACCGGCGAGCAGGGCCAGCCAGAGTTTCGGCTGGCGCAGCAGGGCGTGATCGGGCGCGGAAACCAGGGCGAAGAGCACCAGCAGAAGCGGAAAGACCAGCATCATCTGCTTGCTCAGCACCCCGAAGCCGATGGCCAGACCGAGGCCGACCCAAGCAGCCCACGGCCGGGGGTGTTCCGTCGCCCGCCAGGCGCAGAGCAGGGCGATACTCCAAGCCAGAAGCAGGGGAGCGTCGATGGTGAAAAACAGGTTCAGGCCGGCATTGCCGGGTGTCAGCACCAGCAGACAGGCGGCCAGAAAGGCGGTGCGGGCGCCATACAACCGGCGCGCCAGCGCAAAGGTCACGGCCAGCGTCAGCGTGCCAAACAGAAGCGGGGCGATGCGGATGCCCCAGGCCGCGTTACCGCTCCACCGGCCGACCAAGGCCATCAGCCAGCCAATCATGGGGGGTTTGCTGAAGTAGCCCCAATCCGGCCTCCGCCCCCAGTCCCAGTAGTAGGCCTCGTCGCCCAGCAGGTCGGCTTGATGACTGAAAAACAGCGCA
>Ga0222714_10003362_pt1 | contig 16346 bp, 12 predicted proteins | sample C33_3DmetaG_FD_165048 | JGI IMG/M metagenome (GOLD analysis project Ga0222714, IMG submission 165048) | Estuarine water microbial communities from San Francisco Bay, California, United States - C33_3D | ecosystem: Environmental > Aquatic > Marine > Unclassified | place: USA: California...
CCCATCGCTCGCGTGTTCCAAATCGCGCACGGACGTGCGTAATCCCTCCATCACCGACCGTCTTTCGCTCGAGCGCACTGGCGGCCGGCGGCGGCGCACACCCAATGTCCACGCGCGTTTGCCCCGTCACCGCGAACTCGCCGCGTCGAGCGCGATGCGACGATCGCGCGAACGCAACGCGATCGATGCACTACGCGCGCTGCGTCGTCATATCCGTCGCCCGCGCGTCGACGAATGCCGACGAACGGGAAAGTTTGGGACCATGTGGGACCACCGACCAATCACAAACAGGACGAGGGGGGGGACTCAGCGACACACGGGGGAACCAAAGCGACTTTTGTGTGCCCACGTCGTCGTCGCTGCCGACGCCATTCCGCGTCCGCCCGCGCGCGCGCACCGTCGCCTCGCGCACAGACGCACGACCGTGGAATTTTACTTCGCCTCTCGCTCGTCGCCTTCCGCACCGCGCGCGATCGCGAGCCATGCCGACGGCGAAAGAGTTGATGGCGCTCGAGGACCGATTCGAGTCCCTGAGCGATGCACAAAAGCGCTGCGTGATCAAGGTGCAAGCGCGCTTGCGCGGTTGGGCGCAGCGACACAAGTCTCGACAACATCTCATTCGTGACGCCGCGGTAAAGGGCGGGGTGTGGGCGCAGTTTTCGTTGAGTACGACGGAGACGTTGGTGGAGACGTATCGCGCGCACGTGGGCGGTCCCGTGGCGAGCGGGACGGGTGATTTATACGTGACCGATAAGCGATTGTGCTTTTACTGCGAGAGCAGCGATCCGAAGATGCGTGATGGGATATTGTTTTCGCCATCCAAGCCGAAGCGTGGGACGTCGTCGCCGATTTCGTTGAAGATTGCGTATAAGGAGATCAAGGCGATTACGACCAAGGCGGAGTACGTGAGCGAACCGGGCGTGGTGTTGGAGATGCGTGATGGGAGCTCTATGTGGTTTGGTGGGTTTTACTTTACCTCATCTGTGAAGGCGTTGATTGAAAATGAGTGGACGCGAGAGACGGTGGCGAAGTTGAATCACGCACAGGCGTTGCGTACGCAAATTTTAATGTCGACGTCTCGCGTGTCTGGCGCGGCGGCGCACGAGCGCGTGGAAGCGTTGAAGGAGGAATTGGAGCTCAGCCGCACTAAGCTGGAACGTGCGAATGCGCGCGAACGTGAACATGTGCTTGAGATTGAAATCTTGCGGGAGAACGAAGAGCGACTTGAGCGACAAAAGAAGAAGCTCGCAAATCAAGCGCGCGATTTGGAGGAGGACATCGAAGCCGCGCGCTTGAAGCAAACTGCCGCGCTCACGGCGCAGCGTGCGGCGGAAAAGAAATTGAGTGAAATCGAGGTCACATTTGAAGCCAAAATCGACGCTTTGTTGGAAGAGAAGAACATGACGATTGAGGAAATGAGCAAGGAGGTGAATAATTTCAAATCTATGTTGAGCGACGAGCGCGCGACGATGAAGGCAGATGTCGAGCGCGCGCGCAAGATCGCGAGCGACTTGCGCGATCAGCGCGACGCTTTGATGACTGAGAAAGCCAAGTTGACCATCCAATTGGGTCAACTCGAGACCGAACTCGCTTCGCGACCGGAAGTGGATGACTCACTCGCCGAGGAGCGCATCGCCGAACTCGAAGCCGCGCTTGAGGCGTTCAATGCTGAAAAGGAAAGGAACGCCGCTTCCATGGCATCATTGTCGGCCAAGCATAACAGTGCCTTAAGTGAAATCACAAACTTGCGCGCTGAACTCGCAACGCGCGCTGATGTGGTGAGCTCGACGAAGGTGGACGACACGCGAGTCGAGGAACTCGAAGCCGCGCTCGAGACGACGCGCGTAGAACAAAAGTCTTCTGCCGCCGCGATGGCTGACATGCAATCCAAGCACAACGCAGCTTTGGCTGAAATTGCAAACTTGCGCGCGCAGAGTGATCACGTCAGCACAGTTCAAGCGGACGCATCGGAATTGGAAGCGTTGCAAGCCAAGTATGAAGCCGCCGTCAACGCGCTCACCGCCGCTCGTAATGAGAAGGATCTAGCCGTGAAGAAGTGCGATGACCTCGCCAAGCGTGACGCTGAAGCCGAAAAACAAATCACGGGGAAAAACACGAAAATCAAGGCTATGGAAGTTGAACTCAATGCTCTTCGTGACACGCGTGAATCCAGCGGCGCGGCGTTGGCGGCTTTGACCGCCAAGTATGAAGAGGCTCAAAAGCAGCTCTGTGCGCTTCACTCTGAAAAGGCTGATTTGACCAAGAGTTCGTCTGCTGAACTTCAGCACCGCGAAGGAAAGTTACGTGAAGAACTTGGCCTGGCGAAGGCCAAGTGCGATCAGCTCTTGCATGAAATTGACGCTCTTCGTTTGCAGCGCGAAGAAAGCCGAGTCGCCATGGCGACGCTCGAAAGTAAGTATCAAGAAGCCGCTGGCAACTTGCAAGACTTGAAGACGCGTCACGCTGCCGATTTGGTTAAGTTTGAGCAGGAGCGCAAGGTTCTCGAGTGTGCGCTTACGGAGTCCAAGGAGAGTAACAGCGCCGCGTTGGCCGCCGTGCAAAATGAGCGTGAATCCATGCGCTCTGCCAAGGAGCAACAAAACGTCTCCATGGTTGCGTTGAAAGCCAAGTATGAAAACGTTGGCAAACAGCTCGAGTCTACCAAGTCTGAACTTGCCAACGCCATCTCTGCGCGTGAAAAGGCTCTCGAAGAAGTGCACCTCGCCAAGCAGTCGGAAGAAAAGGCCAAGTCGCAAATGCTTGCGCATGAAAAGTCCTTGTTTCAAGCCGAAGCCGATGTTAGCGCCGCGCAAATCCAGGCTGCAACAGCCATATCGAGTGCAAAGTCTGCAGAAGAGCGTGAAAACGTTATCAAAACTGAGCTTCAAGAATTGCGTCGCCAGAACGAGGCACTGTTGAAGGATCACAGCACTTTGGAGGCGCGCTCAACGCAGCTCGAAGAAAAGGCTCAAATGCTCGTCAAGGTTGAGCAAGAAATGGCTGCTCTTCGAGCCGAGTTACAAGTGACCGCTTTGCAACAAGAAAAGTGGAAGCAAGACGTTGCGTACGCCAAGGCTGAAATCGAGCGATCTCGTACTAAGGCTGAGGCTGACGGCGAAAAGTTTAGCGAGCTGCTGAAGAACATGTCTGAAGCTGAACGCGAAGCGGCATCGGCGCGCGCGGCGGAATCTGTCGCTCGCGACTACGCCTCGCGTAGCAACGAATCAGCAAAAGAAGTTCAAGCGCGCGAACTTCGCATGCGTGAAGAGTTGACGACGATGCGCGTCGCATACGAGAAGTTGTCCACTGACTTCCGCGCCAAGACGGAGGAATTCTCCCGTGAAGTGTCTCGTCTCGAGAAAGCTGTGAGTGATGAGCAGAACAAGGTGAACGTTATCCAGCTCAAGCTCGAAGAAGCCCAAAAAACCGTTCAGACGCTCGAACAAGCGAACATTCACAGTCACAACAAAATTGGTACGTTAAAGGACACGTTGCGCCGTCAAAAGCAAGAAACGGACCAGTTGTACACTGAGTATCAAAACGTGTGCGCCAATCTTGACGAGACAAAGATGTTACTCGAACGAGAGCAGTCTGCGACGGCAGACATGCACAGACAGAAGATGATGGAAAAGAGCCGATCATCGTTGATGCCAGGCTATCGAGCAGGGTTACCCGGCGCCGTGAGCATTTCCACGCGTTCGCCATTGGGCAGCGCCAACACCAACCCTCGTCTTGGATTGCCATCGATTGAGCAACTCTTGCCTGCGCTCGGGCCAACTAAACCAGCGCTCGGCTCGCCACCTATTGCGAACACCGTCGACTAATCGCAGAGGTTTGAATTTTGTAACTTATTTACGTCTTAAATAATTTAATTTTGCATCGTCTTACAAGGTTACTTGATATCCTTTGGTCTCGCAGGAGGCGCACGAATAGTTTTGTACAATCGGCCGACATTTCTCGCCACATCCGCTGTTTTTAAAGCGTTGCGCGCGGCTGAAACACCCTTTTTTGTCGAGTTTGCGACGTTTGCGATGACGGGACCGCTATATTCCTCCATGTTTGCGCGTTCCTCCAACACACGCGTAGTTTCATTACGAACGGATCCAATGATCGGCTTTGCGCGTCGCTGCACCTCTGGAATGGCATTGCGCGTCATATTCGCCGCGTACTTTCCCAACGCCTGCGCCGTATTCACCGAAGCCGTTATCCCGCGAGTGGCGCTTCGCACGCCGCCGCCCAAATCTGCCGTCAACTCCCCAACCTCCTCAATACAGTCCGTGAGCTCTAACCCAGACACTCGAACCGCGGCTAAAGTATCAGGCACTTCTTCTCTCACCGATGCCGCTAAATACGCAATCTCATCCATCGTTCGTCGCACGCTTTGTAACGTCGGTATCAACGAAAGCAAAACCGCGCTCAACGCGCTCCCTAACAAACACCCAACCCCACACAGGGCGTAAAACGCGAACGATGGCGTCATGAACTCCATATCTGGCGTAGGTGCATGTCTCACCATCGCTGTCGTCGACGTGTATCGATTCGCTGGCGCGAGTTCTCGAGCGTCGCGCGCCGCGAGTTGACCGACGGGCGCGTTCTCCGCCCTCCTCACCGAAGACGAAGCTGTCTGCGTCACCGCGTCTCCAGCCATCGCGCGTGTGCGCGAAACGATAGTAGCCGCACGCGGCCGGCGCGCAGACGCAAGCGCGTGCGCGCTCTTCGCGGCGGTCGGCGTAGACAAGGGTGTTTTAAGCGTCATCATGATTCCAGTCGTTTGCTTGAGCTTTTTGAACCTTTGCAGGCGCGGTACAGCGGCGAGAACGACGACGCGTGGAGATTCACGCGTGTAGTGTGCTCCAATACAACGCACTGCGCGTGTGTGCAAAGTATCGCTGGCGCGCGTGGCGTGATGTGACGTCGAGGCGTGTTTGAGCTCGCGTGGTAACGGTTGAAAAGGTGAAATTCGCCACGCGCAGAGGCGCGCGCAGCAATGAACGAGTTTACATCGTCGAGAATAGGCTCTATGCGCACCGCCATGATACGGTACGATGCTAAATACTATGAAGCTATGTTTTCTTATACACGAGCGCCTCGACGTGACCCCAGGAGAAGGCTATTTCTTCTTCGGCGATGAAATCGAACGCGTGCGGCTCGGCAAGCGGGCACAACACGGTGACGAAAATTGATCCTGAACGCATCGAACTCGCGGTTTGTGTCAATCGCGCAATCGTTGATTCATCCCACGTCACGCAGTTGCAAAACACAAAGTCCGCTTCGGTCCATGATGTGTCGGAGAAGATGTCCCCGAGACGCGCGCTCACCGTCGGCGTCACGCCGTCGTCCCGCGGAGCTACGTCGCGTAAAAAGTCTTCAATCACGCACTCCGCGATGGCGTGTGCGCATGGTAAAATCTCAATACCATAGCACGCGCGAAAATACGGCGAAAGCGCGGCGGTGACTACGGATTTACCAGCACCGCTGCCCAAGTCGTAAAAGACGCCGGGCGCGTTCGCGTCCAACCCCGCCGCTCCTTTCGCATACTTGTTCACAAACTCCAAGAACGCCCGAGCGTTGGTCTCACCGTACACCATGGTGTCTAAATCTTCGTCTCCCGTACCTTCTAGAGACTCCATGACGATGAGTTTCACGACGTCTGGGCGAATCTGCTCGAGCGTGGCTTCCAGCCGCGAGAGCGCCGTAGGTTGCGCGCAACCGGTATCGCGCGCCCACGCGGTCAAGTCGAAACGCTTCGCGATACCATTCTCAACGAGTTTTCGCAAGCGCTCTGTGGGGGTTGATGACATTGCGCGCACGAACCGCACAAAGTAAGGATGGGCGCTTCGCGCTCGGTTGTTAAAAAGTGCTCGCTAGAGCTCGCGGATTAAATTAAAATACGTCCAACACGCGATGAAATAATCACAATCTAAAGTTACATGTCAATGTTCATGGCTTCGTGGTCAGTCATCTCTTCAATCGTCATTTGTTGACGGTTTGATTCGATTCTTGCCGCACGTTGCCAGAGCGCTTCGCCGGCTTCGACGAGTGCTTTCTCATCCGCGGGCATGGTGGGTTTTCTGGACTCTTTCTGCTTCTCTTTGGCTGGTGAAACAGGTGCGGGCGGCACATTGACAGACTCACTCGGCGGTGTACTCGTCGCCACGGGCACAGCCGCCGCGGCGATGAACTCCTCCGTCGCCGCCGTCGTGACGTCGTTCTCGGCGTCATCGTTCGACTCCGCCGCATCCTGACCGAAGCCCATCAGCTGTCCCGCATCGACGCCTTCTTCATCGAGGACTTGCGTGAACAGTTCAGTGGCATACGTACTGACGAGAATGGAAATCGCCATGATGGCTACGGTTTCAAACACGAGCGCACCTTGCGCTTGGTCTTTAATCGACCCTTCGTCGAGCACGGCGGAGAGTAAGATTGATCCCAAGTACGCATCAATAAACGCAGTCTTGGAGCTACCGATGAAGTGCGCGGCGAAAAATTCTTTGAACTTTAACGGCGTCAATCCGCATACGTACCAATTACCGCTGATTGGAATGGGTAAAATTGGACACAACCGAAGCAACAGGGCGGATTTAAAGCCTTCGGGGAGGCGACTGTCGGGAAATTGTGACGAGTCAAATCTTCGGCTCAACGCACTGAACCACTTCTGCTCACCCACAGGGTCGCTCTCACCCCACTTGAAATCCAATATTTTGTCTTTCAACACGTATCGTGCGAGGAAAAAGTTGACGCTCGCGGCCATCGTGCTCGCCAACGACGTTGCCATCGTCCCACCGAATACGCCTCCAAACACCACGGGAGAAATCACCGGCAACACGAATCCAATCGGTAAAAACTCGTCCGTCATCGTAAGCTTTTCCGCCATGAACAATCCGACGTAAATAGCAAACACACCGAGCACGGGAAGAGCTTGTAACTGATCCAAGTACCCGCTCAACTCGACGCGAGGCGGCAACCCAAAAAACTCCGCCAATTCATCAAACCCACCCACGGCTTGCAACGCCGCGACGCGCGGTAAAAACAATCTCAACACAACTCCCGCGATGGCAACATTCACCGCGCTCGACACCAACGGCGCGGCATCTCTCACCGCTTGCGATTCCACCAACGCCTTGGACCGAGCGCTCCAATACTCCCCAACCAACCCCGGCACCGCCTTCACCGCGCGCGCGCGCATCTCCTCCCGTTCGGGCGTCCACACCTCACCATCCCCAGGCTTACGTTTCGCCAGCTCAAGCGTCGACAGCAGCGCAACGGCTTCGATGGATTCATCCTCGCGAAGCGGCTTGTATTTAACCTCTCGCCACAGCCCCGCGAGAATCTCCTTTGTCGGCTTACGCGACGTCTTCGCGCCATCGTCCGCGTTCGCCGCCGCACACACGCGACGCACGCGACGATTTTGTGGTCGCCCAGCGCGCGACGCCGTCGTCGCGCGCGGCACAGCGACGACGTTCGAGCCGAGCAGCGCGCCCATCGTCATCGTCACGTACGCGTCCACTTATCCGCGCGTCCCGCCGCCGCGCGCGCGCCTCCGTCGTCGCCGTCGCTCGCGAGCGTCCCGCACGGGTTCGCGTGCGCGTCTGTCGTCGCCCGAGCGCGCGCGAGCGTCGTCGTCGACGCCTCGAGACGCGCGAGCGTCGTCGTCTGAAGCGCGGCACATGACGTCGCGCGATGCGCTCGCCGCGGCGCGCGACGCGCTCGATGCCGCCGCGGGCGCGCGCGCGCGCGAATACTGGTCAGCCATTCGCGCGCATTTCACCGCCGTGCGCGCCGGGGCGAGCGACGACGCGCGCGGGAGTCGCGTGAGCTTGGATGTGCTGGCGTTGGAGATTTTTGGGACGGATGCGCCGGGCGTGTTCCGCGCGCATCAGGCGTTCATCGAACACTTATACGGCATGCTGCGCGCGGCAAAGGCGAAGGCGAAAGGTCCGTCGCGACCGCGAACGCCGGATGTGAACGCGCGCAAGCGGGTGGGGATGCTGGAGGCGTCAGGGGACGTCGCGCCGAGTCCCGAAACGACGACGGCGACGCGCGCGGGTGGCGAGCCATCGACGAGCGCGGCGTCTGTGCCCGTGCCAGTGACACACATAGCACCACATGGACCTTTAGTATCGTCTGCACCGACTGCACCGCGCACGAAACGTGCGCGTACGATGACGGCGCACCCAAAGTCGTCAACCGCAAAGGCGGTCAAGTCGGCGTCGACGAGCTTCGGGCTACCGCTCGGCGCGATCGCGTCCGATTCGCGCGCTCGTTCGGGATTATATAGCGTAGATAGATTACAAGCGCGCGCGCGCGTGATGAATCGCGAGCTCGCGGCATCCATGCGCGTTCGTGAGGATGTCATTGATGTGCTCCGCGCGGCGACGGCGTCGCGCGTGCGAGCCGTGGCTCGAGCCGCGCTCGACACGTCTCGAGACGCGCTCAGCGACAGCCAAGACCGCTCTGTTCGTCGACGCGCGTGGATGTTGGATTCTATCATTTATAGTGCCAGTAGCAACGACAGCATGCGCGGGGTGGACCCATTCGGGGCGTATTTAGGCATCGCGTCTCGCCCGTAGACGCGCGTCTTCGTAGTCACGTAGAGTGTAGTATTACCGACATTCTTGAGGTCAAAATTTCTATAAGCTATGCAAAGCGCGCGCGGTATTATTACCCCCCGAGCGCATCATAATCCTATATATATCACGGATGTTGGAAGTGATCAGTCACGGTGGTGGTACATATTGTATGCGGTAATACGTTGCGTCCAGTCCCGTCAGAGCGGTTCAAACAACCGCGACAACGCCTCGCCGCGTTCCCTCTTCACATTCCCCTTGGTCATCCTCATCGTCCTCGTTCTCGTGCGCGGCACGGTGACCAACTCAAGCACAGCCCCAGGCGCACTCGCACCGTCCTCACTCGCGAACCGCGTCGTCGTCTTGCTTCGAGGCTTGGCGCTTCGAGACGACGCCGCGCGACTCGCGCGCGACGGCAACCCATCAAACACATCCTCGTGCAACGGCGCTCGCGTCACCACCCCGTACGATCGCGCGCCGGAACCATCGCGAACGCGAGAAACGCGTTCGGAGAGTTCACCGAGCACGACGTCGTCGCCGCCGCGCAACGCACGCGCCGTCGTCGACGTTTTGAGCTTGCACATCCGGGGGAACGTCACGGTCCTTTGTGCACCCTTGCTCTGCGCCGTGGGCGCGCGCGCGCGCGCGAGTCGCGCGTGCGCGGCGGTGCAGGCGATGGGCGTGGTCATGATGGTCGTGTGCGTGGGCTTTGCGAGCGAAGGTGCGCGCGAGCGGCGGCGTGTGCGGCGTCGAACGTCGGGCGATGTCGGTTGGTTTGAAAAAGTGACAGCGCATCGCGCGCACTTTTTGGCGGGAAAACCGCGTGGGTTCCTCTCCCTGGTTGTGATTGGCCGATTGGGGGACACAGGGAAAATATCTACAGCTGGAGCTTTTTGGGACTGGTGTGCCGCGCGCGCGCGTTTTGCGCGCATCTATTATCTATGGGTGCGTGTTATTAATAGCGCTCATCGTCGTCGTCGTCGTCGTCGTCGTCGTCGTCGGTGAGGTTGAAGCGCCGACTGCCGCGCGGGGCGTCGCGGCGACGGTCTCGAGCGGCGGGTTTTGTACCGCCGCCTCGACTGTTTTTCTTTGGGTCCGTCTTCGATGTCTTCGTCGTCTTCGATGTCTTCGTCGTCTTCGATGTCTTCGTCGTCGATGACGATGAGGATGTGGATGTTTTCATGAGTTTGATGTGGTCGTGGGCGGCGATGATGCCGTGGGCGTCGTAGTCGATCTCGACACCGCCGAAACCGACGGCTTTGAGGCGACGGACGACGCCGGCGGCGACGCTTCCGCCCGAGGCGCTCTTCGGGTCGCCGATGTAGTGGTACACCTTGCCTTTAGGCTTGAGTATGCGCTTCAAGTCGGCGTAAAACTCGGCAGAGTAGAGCTCACCGGCGAGAGCGAACGTCGGTGGGTCGGTGATGATGCGGTCGAACTCGCCGTCTTTAAACGTCTTGACGACGTCGGCGCCGTTGCCGTACAACTGTTGAATACTTCCCGAAAATAACAACTTGGAGTGCGGATTCATGCGGCACATCTTAGTCATCGTCGTATCTAACTCTATCGTCGTCACGTGCGCTCCGCGCGCGGCTGCCATGCTCGCCGTGTACGCTAAACCGGTACATACGTCCAAAACGCGAGCGCCTTTACGAATCGGCGCCACGGCGCCCAGTTTCTTCTCTGTATCCTCTTTCGGGTCCACCCCGACGCCGAAGCGATGCATACTAAACCCAGCGATCAACGCCGTCGGCCACGTTTTCGGCCCGCTCGGCATGAGCGATACCGCGCGCTCGGTGTCGTCGCTAAACGTCACGACTTTTCGCCACCGACCGACGTCCCACGCCTCGCTCGGCTCAGGCTCGTATACCCCGCGCTCGTCATTCGCAATCGTCGCCACGACATCCCACGGCATGACAAACGCACGACCGTTCCATGTGCTCGCAATCCCTCGCTCGTCCGTCGTCGACACGCGCGTCGTCGTCGCATAAAAGTCAAAAGAGACCTCGAGCGTGGCGTCGCCGGCGCCTTCGCTCACGCTCGACTCCCGCGCCTCGAGCACGCGCCTCGCGTCGTAAAAACAGAACAACGGCGGATGTGGGTCGAGCGGGTCGAGCGGCGGCGCGAACGGGCCGAAGGCTTCGTCTAAAGGAGACTTTGGCTTGGCTCTCGCGACGGCGCGACGCCGACGGCTGCCCTTCGGGACGTTGGACGACGACGACGTTGACGCCGCGGTGTGCGTCGCGCGAAGCGACGCGGCGTGCATCGTTTTAAATACCTAGCGTTGCGCGGTTGTGAATTCGATGGTTGAGACGACGCGCGCGCGAAAGTGTGGTCTAGTGATTGCACTACAAAAGCGCATTACAGTCCGATGGCGCGCGTCGCGTCTTCGGCGCTAAATCCGCCTATACCGTCGGGGCTCTGTTTGTCGGGATTCCTAGGCGTAACTTTTGGAATTTGAATCGCACTACCACTCTTGGATGACGCTCTGGATTCGACGAGCGCGCGGAGCTCTTCGCCGCCGCCGCTCGCTTTGATGAGGAAATCCTTGATGTAATTCGCGGCTTTCTTCTCGCTTCGCATCTGTCCGAGCTCACGCACGAATCCATCGATGGTCTCGCGCGTCATACCGGGGAGACTCATCAAAATTTGTCCCACGGATTGCGTTTTGGGTAAGAGCCAAATGATGACGTCGCGGATGACACCGAGAATATCCGCTTGATGCGCGGCGTTGGAACTTTGCGTGAGCGCCGTGAGCGTGGCTTGGAACACTTCTGCGCCGACGGTTTCGCGTAACGCTTGCGGGGCGTCGTTTGAACCCGCCGCAGCGGTGAGCGCACGAACGAAATTTACCGCGTGCCCGGTGGCTTCGGCATCTTCCCACGTGAGTGCGCATGTTCCAGTGGCGATGCCTGCGCGAACGCCCGAAGCTTCGCCGGCGTTAATCCAGTCGAGCACGTGCTTGCCTCCAGCATACGCCGTCGAGAGCTGAGTGTTGGACATATCGCCCATGACGCCAGTCAAGCCACTGCCTTTGGTCTTGCGCCCGAACGTGCCCTCGGGTGAGGCGACGATGGCGAGTAATGCGCAATGGTCCCTCGTGATGTCGCGTAATATGCGCTCAGTAATCAAGTCATCCACCTGCGCCCCGGTGACGTCGTCGTCGTCGTCGCTTCTATCCGCCGTTTTTTGCGCGTTGACGACTCGCGTGTCCATCCAACCTGTAGAAAGTCGTTCGTGTAACGACGCACACAGCGGGTTCACGAGCGTGGCATACCAGAGATTACGGTGCGCCGCCGGACACCGCCCGATGATTGGACGCACCGTGGCGTGCATGCACTGCCGCAGGTGTCTCAATTCCATGCATGGCAAATGCGCCAAAATGGACGCGCCGCAAATGGCGGCGATTTCAGGAGACGGATAAAATGCCGCCGCGGCGTGCACGCTGAATAGGGTGAACATGGAATACGAACAATCGCGCAAGCACCGCATCCAATCGCGGGACGCCGCCGCGGTTTGCGTCACGCCTGGATCTTCGTCATCTAGAACATGCGTTCGCGCCGGACCGTGAACCAAGTACGCGGCTTTTTCTTCAGGAGACATCTCGAGCGATTTACCGAGCCCAATGGCGTGCATAGTAGCGCGACCTTCGGGAGTCCAGTACGTGTGCACAGTCTGTAACAGCGACGACACGAGGCGAATCGCCCACTGGATGTGGTCCGCGGCTGGGCACTCGCCGATCGGTGGCGGCGGGTCCACGGGCTTCATCAGCCCCGTAGGCAGACGCGCCGACTCAGCGTCACCCAAACTTCGCCGCATGCATCGCTCGGTGAGTTGTATGTCGTGAAATAGCTCCCAATGCGCTGAAGACAAGCCTTGCGTGCCGCCCGAGGCTTCGCCCGCCGCCATGCCTTGCGGCGACAGCAAATGCGAAACTTCTGGCGACAACGCACCATTTGGCACCCATCGTTGACGCACCGGGGCGATAAGCCACTCGAGCACTTCACGCACGCGCACTGGACCCGACGGGCCAGCCACTGCGAGAAGGGCTTCGGCGAGTGATCCACGTTCGGCGCCGCTGAGCTTGCCGCTCGAGCTCATGGTTTCAATTTGACCGGCAAAGTCTTGCAATAGCGGATTCAGCGCCTGTGTGAGGTCAAGAGCGCGGATGGTCAGTACGGCTTCAACGATGTATGATGTGCGCAGTAATAATATCGAAGCGCGCGCGCGAGAAGATGTTGCGAATACGACTCGCACGTCGACGCCTCGAGAGGTTGAGTTCGCCGACGGTTGAGTTCGCGTTCGCGTTTCGTTGTCGCGCCCCAGCATAAAACGCATCAAGTGAGAGAAAGCTCGACGCGTTTTCTAAGGAGCGCTTTCACTGCGAGGGAAACACAAAATCTATGAATGAGCACACGAGTACGTACCATGGGTGCTGCTGAACATACAACGAGAATCGCCGCGCACACCTTTTGTCGAGCGGCTTGCCCGCTTCTGCCGCTGGCGATGATGTCGCGTTGTCGCACTGGAGGCGCTCCCGAGGTTAAGTCCGCTGGAAGCTCGTTCAAAATCGTAAATAACCGACTCATAATCGTTCTCGCAGCGTCCGGTCGAGTTCGGCTAAACTTTCCATACGTTTCCAACAGCTTGGCCACTTGCGCGTTGCTGTGCGGCGTCTTGAAATCAATCGTCACTAACTGACTGAGAAGCGTCTCGAGCGTGCTTGAAAACCCTTCAAACGACGGACCCTCCGTGGGTAAGGCAACCATGACTGCTTCTAAAAACGACGACGCGCCTTCGAGCGCGGCACAACGTTTCTCATCCGACGCCGTCGCTAACGGTCCACCCGGTTGCGTCCACGATAGTACGGTGAACGTGTTTTGCGCCGCTTGGTTGGCGGCGTTTGTGGGACACAACGCCGTGCATAATTTCACGACATCCATCCACTTGGCGCGAAGTTGCACCCATGTTTCTCTGAGTTCTAACGGACTTTCAAATTCATCACGCCATTCGTCAACCTTGTTACCCGGGATACCGCTCGAGTCGAACCCAGACGCGATACCCGCGCCCGCGTTGATCCACCACTTGCCAATTTCGAGCAACGCTTCGCTCGCACCATTGGGAAGGATTCCATTCGGTTCAATTTTTTGAGAATTGTACGGGTTATCTACGCCCTGTGATGGTGGACCACGCGTGAACGTTTTTGGAAGCTCGGCGCCCATGGCACGAAGTAATACGGGCCACGCGTTGATGACTGATTCCAGGACTTCCAAATTTGCGAAACGCGTGAGGCCGAGCATGCGCTCGAGAAACGTATTACGAACGTTTTCATCGGTGATTGTGCTCAAATGATACGACGCCATGGTCAAAATCGTCTCCGCAAGACGTCGGATGAACATCACTTCATCGGGATCGCTAGTCAAATCCTGTTGGTTTGGGTTTGACGTCACGCGTTCCGCGGCGGAAGACAAGGCGTTTGCCGCTAAAGTCAAACCCTTAATAATGTCTGCGTCGTCCGTCGCGTCCGCGCTTTGTGCGATATTACTACGACGGGTAATAACGCGTCGTAGCGCATCGCACGCAGCTAATCTAAAGTCTGGGCTCGCCTGTGTGGAGAAGAAAAGAGAAAATGCGCGCGCGCGGTTAGTCGGGGACGGCGAAACGCTACCGCGCAACCTCGTCGCCGCGTGAAACGCCTCGGACAAGAATAGTAGATATCCACATTGGGATGTTCGGATGGTTGATCCTATTGTTATGCATCTTCATCGGCGTAAAACGTCCACACGCACACACTCAATCGAACGCGCACGGTTGTACAAGAAAAAGAAAAGTCAACGTACCAAGAGCATTCCGCACGCCTCTATTAAACCGCTTCGCATAAACGGCGCCAACGGAGCCCATTCGCCATACACCGCACACGCCCCGAGCGCAGCATTCACCGCCGCCACATGTGCCTTTTTCACCTGCATATCTTGACACCCTTGCGCCTTGACGTAATGTTTCTCCATTAAAGCGTAAATCGCCGGGAGCACCGCCGGCAACGTCGACGTCAACCCGCCCAACAACTCTCGCATCCGCCCTCCAATCATATCCTCGTTATGAATCGCCACATCTTCAGCCACGAATCGCACGACATTCATCCCTAACTCCGCGCACTGCCCTTCATCGCTGGCGCACATCTGCACTAAATCCGGAACCAACCGCGTCCACAAACTCGAGCCCTCCTGCCGAACAACCTCCGCCATGAGCGTCGCCACCTTTGACTTTACCGCATACGCCTCAATCACCCCCGGCGAGCTCACATCCACGAGCATAGAATGCGCTAACGCCGCTATTTCCATGCGCTCCTCCGCACGCAGCGCGCGCCATCGATGCTTCGCGACGTCCCGGAGCACGGCGAACCCAAAGTGTCGCGCCTCCAGCGCTCTCCCCCGCGCGCACAAGCTCCGCGACGCATCAATCGCCCGTCGCGCATCGCCCGTCTTCAACTACGAACACACGACGCGAGAACACACACACGCACGCCTTCGTCAGTACGCCGCCCATCACCACGCCCCATGCGCGCGTCAACACACACACACACACACACCGTACGCGCGGGACACACCACCAGCGTCCATACCACCGCGCGGCTCATCGCCTCACACGCACCTCATGCAACAACTCCGCGGCGCGAACGCGCGCCGCGGACCCATCGCTCCCGCTCGCGCTCGCCGCCGCGAGCGCGTGCGCGCACTGCTCCGCCACCGCGTCCGACATGCCCGTGCCGACTTCTGCGGTGGTGAACGTTCAGAGGATCAGCAAGTGCAGGTGCCGCTCGAGCGTCAGTGTGCGTCGGTCGTCGGTCGGCGGCGGTGCGACGGCGGCGACGGCGGCGGCGGCGGCGGTGCGACGCGTGCGCACGCGTCGGTGGTGGTGTTCGCGGCGGGTGGTGTCGGTGGAGCTGGTGTGATTGGTTGTGTTTTGATGATGATGATGATGGTTGTTGGTACGTCTCGGGCTACCGCGTCGCTGTCGTCGTCGATGACGACGACGATGATGATTGGTGGGGATCGTCGCGCGAGTGGACGTCGGTGTACGCGGTGCGTCATCGTTCGCGGTGGGCGTGAGCGCGAGGTGGTGGAGGAAGACGCGACGCGGCGGACGATTTTAGGCGTCGACGCCGCCGGGACGCCGATTCGCGATTGGGACGAGTGCGTGGAATGGGCGAAGCGCGCTAAGCCCTCGGCGGAGACGTTAGGGTTACTCGATGCGAGTATATTTGCGCTGGCGTTGCCTGGGGTGGCGGAGTTGTTGCTTGATCCGGTGATGGGGGCGGTGGATACGGGTTTCATCGGACGGTTGCGCGGCGAAGGCGCCGCCGACGCGCTGGGCGGATTGGCGGTGAGCACGACGTGTTTTAACTTTTGCTTCAAGTTGTTCAATTTTTTAGCCGTAGTCACTGGTCCGCTCGTGGCGGCGAAGATTTCTGCGGCTGGAGGGAGGAATTCAGCCGGCGGGCGGTCGGCGGCGAAGGAGACGGTGGGGAGCGCGATGGCGTTGGCGATTGTGCTCGGTTGTGCTTCGTGCGCCGTGCTCGAAGTTTTTAGTGATCCACTTTTGGAATTATGTGGAGCGCATCATCAGGTGCTTCTTACGGCGGATGGGGAGTTCACACCGTCGCTCATGGATGCCGACGCGCCAAACGTGGACGCGCTGTATGAAAACGCCGAGGCGTACTTGCGGATTCGAGCGTTTTCGTTACCCGCGGCGCTCATCAGCACTGTCGGCGTGGGCACG
>Ga0222714_10003363_pt1 | contig 16342 bp, 16 predicted proteins | sample C33_3DmetaG_FD_165048 | JGI IMG/M metagenome (GOLD analysis project Ga0222714, IMG submission 165048) | Estuarine water microbial communities from San Francisco Bay, California, United States - C33_3D | ecosystem: Environmental > Aquatic > Marine > Unclassified | place: USA: California...
TGAAGAAGAGGAAGAGGCCGAGGAGGAAGAAGCTGAAGAAGAGGAAGAGGCCGAGGAGGAAGAGGAAGAGGAAGAGGCTGAGGAAGAGACCGAGGAGGAAGAGGCCGAGGAAGAGGAAGAGGAAGAAGCTGAGGAAGAGGAAGTCTTTGAGATTACCATCAAGGGTACTGCGTATTATACGACAAACGAAGTCAGTGGAGTTATTTACGCAGTCGATGCAGACGGTGAAGTCGGGGATGAAATTGGTAAGTTTGTAGATAAGAAGCCTGTATTTACTAAAAAGTAGAAGCTCAATCGTACCATAAATAGTAGTATATATTTATTATAAATCAAAAATATATATTTTAACGTTGTCGTCTGGTATATTTTTTCTTAATCACTGCATGTGTTTTATGTTTTCGTGTTCCCCCTGATACTTTTTCACGTTTTGAATCTTCATGTGAAAGTACTTTATTCGCAATATTTGATACCAAATTATTCAACTCTTCTGTTTTATTTAATGTTATTAATGTTTTCCCAGTTGGATCATTTTTAGTAGCAAAACTCTCTTTCTCACGCGCAATCATGTCATTTTTTGCAGAAATAGAATGTGAAAGTTTAACTAGATTATCTATTACCGTGCGATTTTTGGTTAACATATCTTTGTTCCATAATCCAATAATTCCGTATAGTTCAGTTGCAAATGGGTTATCTTTCATATCTCGTATTTGCTCCAGAATTTTACTAGAATGTAAACTGCTAATGTAACTATCATCTACATATTTGTTTTTAAGCGAGGTTATTACTTCATCTACATCATCCGCATTTTTCATAATATATGTCATAAAATTATCTACAGGTGTTGGACCATTGGGTTGTGATGTATGATTGCTGTTTAGTTGGTTTGGTCCTAATTGTTTATCAGGTACACTATCACTTGCAGATAACATCTTTTGCGAATAATTATTTGTAATGGATGCTTCTATTTTTTTAAGTGAAAACATTTTACGATTGCTGTCTACTGCCCACATGTTTTTGTTTGACGTTCGCATTTCACTTATTAAATATTCTAATTGATTTCCCAAATAATCTCCCATAAAAGGACAATAAATGGAAGAAAAATTGTCATTATTTACTTCGCCTTCTATTAAATCTATCATAAAATAGACTTCGCGAGTAGGTTTTTTAGAATCACCTATATTAATATAACTAATGCCAACATTTACCAGTTTGGGTTCAACGTTGCTACCACCATTCAAAATTTTGATTTCACTTGGTTCCAGTGCATTGCCTTGAATATATTTTTTATAAATAATATCTAACAGCTTATAGTATTGAGTCGCTGTTGCGTCATCTTTAAATAGCTCATCAATTAAATGTTGCAAATATGTATTTGAAGATTTCCGGAAAGGGTCCTTATATTCATTCATTGCTAGTTGAAATTTACGTACAGCAACCTCTTTTTTATTTACATCATTAAGTTTTTTTGTGAAATATTCATTGACTTCTTTGATTACTTTGTTTATTTGTTGCATGTTTGTATGTAACTTTTTTAAGGTATCGACCTTTTCGATTATTTTCTTTCTGTAATTAGTCACCTCTTCGGTTAGTGGACCAGTCAACATTAATTTTTTTTTATTATCAATCTCTTTTATCCATTCTGCTTCAAACAACTTTTTGAATGATTCGTCGGTATTCATATTAAAGTCCTTTATTATATTAGCCAGTGCTTTAAATCCAGATGTAGCATCAGTTTTTCCTTTTATTTCATTCAGTTTTTCTATGATTTGCTTTATATCGTCTAGTTCTGCTTGTATTTTGTTCTTGTTCTCGTTAAGCTGTTCTTCCGGTTTATTAAATTTACTATCTTTGCTGTATAACTGCTCATCTGCCCATTTTCGTATTTTACGATACTCTACTAACATTTTACGATAAACCGGATGATTTAACATATCATTCAACCAGACTGTTCTTTTAATCGTATATGTTTTCCCGTTTATTTTCAAATATGAAAAATAGTGTGTTTGAAATGGATTGAACCAGAGTGCACGCGTCGATTGTTTACCTTTTAGAAAATCATAAGACGCATGTATATCATTTATGACAGGAAACTTGGTTGGAAATAATACTTCCAACATAGTCATTATATTTTTACGGGTTCGACGTTCGCGTTTATCATAATAACTATTATTTGCTTCATCCTCCGTATTTTCAGTGGATGTACTATTCAATAATTCATCATCTTTATCGTAATACTGTTTTAGTATTTCTATAAATTTATTTGCATTAAAAAAGAAGTTTATACGTTCTTGATAATCTAACTTGTTTAACAAATACACAGGGTATTCCACCTCGGTTGTAAAAAAAGGTAAGTCGGTTAATATTATATCATTGTCTTTTATTGTATCATTTCCACTGGTAGAATCAGCTATAAGCATATTTCGTGTAAAATCGACTATTTGTTTTTCTTTGTCAGGAATATTAGTGTATATTTTAATCGATAAACTCTCTATCTCAAATTCAACGTTCTCCATCTAACTTTGTAGTTATACTATATGCATAATTTATTTCATATAGTATAACACAGTTTGCCGGTTATAATACCAACTAAATCTGGTAACTTTCAAACTAAATCTTGTAACTTTCAAAATCAGTTTGTTTTTTTTGCTCTTTTGCCTTTTCAAGTACTTTCTTTGCCTTGGTAATGTCCTCTTCTGTTATATTTTCCATGTTCTCATTTTCTTCTAGTAGTGTTAAATGATGGTCTTTAAATTCCTCGGGCAATATGCAAAACATGCTTTCTTCATCAAATAAGTAGTCACTAATAACTATAAAACAAACCACAATAAATAGTGCTACGTAAATATCTCGAGTTCCCATCCATGCGATTGCGAAAACTAGTATATATTTGCTAAATGTATATTTTAAATAGGCTTCCATTGTCTTACTCAACTTCAAGTTTACGAACCTAGACGCAATATTTAAAGTTATTATCATGATTCCTGCAAATATTTTACTATTGTTTAACATTTGTATTTGGTCATGAATATATCGAAAACCGGATGATATAAATAAATCTTTCTTTTTGTCGGTCATTATATACCATTCTACTAGATATTATGCTATCAGATAGATTTCTATCCATATTGAATGACCATTTTATTTAGAGTTACATGTTTCACATGTGAATGCATCTTTCGCTTTATCCTTATCGTATAATAGTGCTTTCTCAGTTTTTAAACGGGTTTCTATAATTGAAAAGTCACATGTACGGTCACATATATTGCATTTTCCATTATTAAATTGAATGTTGGGATATATATGTTCCACCATATCTGGTTTCACTTTCATATCTTTATGCATTAATGTGGTTCCTTTGCAATGTTCATTCCTAAACTGGTCAATTACTGTCATTCCTTCTTGTGTATTTGTATTAGAGCCGTACACAGTAGATATGTTTGACATCGATTCGTTCAACTTAGTTTGTCGTTTTGCAGGAGTAGTTTGTTCAAACTCTTCGGCTTTTTCTTCTTCGGTGTGTTTATTTTGCTCAAAATTTTCAGCGAGTTTGTTCATTATATCATCGGTATTTAGCATATTTTCAACATAGTCACTTTGATAGTATACTATCATACTTAAACATATGACACCTCCTAGATATTTGTCTAAATACGTATAAAACAAAATAAGAGCGATTGCAGTTAGTTTTCCTAAACTAGAATGACTAAATTGTACGAACTCATTCGAATAAGATAATAACAGTAATGTTATTATAATCGGTATAAATTGTGCAATAGTTGTTTTCATATATATTTACCTATCATTTTTCTTCCTCCCAAGTTTAGTACATTTATTATGATTCAGGCGAGTAAGTTACATAGAAATAATATCTATGTATTTTTTAAGTATTAGAAAACTTATTTTGAAATGTCTAATTTAGTCTCTTATGCAAGTCCATGGATAAATGAAGATACACCTAAACGTCGACAGGCAACTATGAGACGTCCTTTGAAGAAATTATCTGCTTCATTGGAGGAAGAGGTGGATGAACCAAACAGTATCGAACATGAACCCAATCCACAGAATAGTCGCTTACAGACACCGTCTTCTTTAGCAGATATGCAATCATCCAATGATTTTAAAACAAATCGAGTCAATGAAATCTTAAACAAGATGAGTAGTACATCTGCGTCTATGGAGAATAATAAAATGGGTGATTTTAAACCGATTTCGCCGCCAACTATACAAGTGAAAAGTGATACTGAAACTCCTTCGTCTTCTCGTGAATACGTTCCACCACGTCCATCTTATTTAACCGCGTCGAATGCCATGAAATCTGAATTATTGCCACCATCACAATATAAGGCCAATGAACCTACCGCAGAAAAACATAATAGTTATGAAAAAAGTTATCAAAATACACGTCAAAATATTGTACATCCATATTATGCGAGCATGGGCGTCGGTACACATTCCGGAGCATTTGATGATAAATTTATGGAGAAAATGAATTACATGATTCATTTATTGGAAGAACAACAGCATGAAAAAACGAACAATATCACCGAAGAGTTTTTGTTATACACCTTTTTAGGAGTCTTTGTTATTTATGTCATTGATTCATTTGCACGTAGCGGTAAATATATACGGTAAACGTAAATAATATAGTAATATGATGTGTATATTACTATACAAGTAAATGGCACAAGTGGAAACAAACATACATGTTGCATGTGGCATTATGTACGACAATGATGGCAAAATATTGATGGGTCTTCGCTCCGCCCATGGCCCTAATCCTAACTATTGGGAATTTCCAGGAGGACAACTAGAAGAAGGTGAAACATTAGAAGAATGCTTACAGCGCGAATGGTTGGAAGAACTTAATTTACACATATCCATCGATAAATGGTTAACCACTACTATACATCCTCAGGTTCATTGTCATTTTTTTGTAGGTAAAATTACAGATATGGAGAACATACATATACGCGTTCATCAATACATTGGATTTTATGATATTCCTGATATTTTACGTTTACGATTATTTGAGGGAGACGCGGATGTAATTCGAATGTTACAATAATATAAAACATTTTTTTGCCTCTAATGGAGAACCCGGATAAATATAATTATAACTGTAATAAGCCGTATTTGTGGAACCAATGGTACTATTTTCGAGAACCCAACGCTCATGAATATACTGATTATGTCCAATGTTCTCAATAATGAGTACTTTATAGTCCGCATTTGTATGTATAACGTCGCGTAATGCATGCAAAAACCCCAAATAAAACAGATTAGCATCTGTGCAATTTTGAATACTAGCAACCAATGTCAGTGTTTTGGATTCATATTCTTCATTGTAACGATGCGCATCTTTGAAAAAATACAACCCAAATAGTTCACTTTCTCTACGAAGACATCCAATGTATAAACACTTTTCATTTAATTGGGCAACAATATTTCCAATGGAAGGGAGAACCATCATATCAAAAATAGATGTTTTTGGTTCATTATGTAGGTTTATATGGAAATAATCCATATATGCTTCCAATACACGCGGTTTCAATAACTTTACACTGTATATTGTCGAAATTCTGGCGACTTTACGACGAGGTATGTTATAAGAATGGGTTTGATATGTTATAAAGGGTCGAACTCCACTGAATGGTTCTCCGTCCTTTTTTAACAAACTACATTGAATATTTTTGTTATAAGTCCGTTGATTGTAGTCATGCGTTTGTAATAATTTTCTACTTATTGCTTTGTAGTCATGTTCTCGATGGACGCATAACGAATCAATATAATAAACAGGAATCACCGTATATACTGTGGGTGTATTCGATGACCGAATATACATATTCAGTGCCCTAGACATGATACATCCTATTGTACGGTTTTCTTTCACAATATCTATTTCGGTTTGATTCACACCTTTTTTTACATCATAATGGAGAACATGGTAAATCGACATATAAGATAACTCGGGTTGTCCTGTATGTATTGCATATAAATGGTTTGACTGAACCATATAATCAATACGTTCGCTCGACAAATAGTGAGATTGTAACAACTTAGCAATATCTGCCATCATAGGCATAAATTCGTCTGTCACTGGATAGGTATGAATAAACTGGTCGTCTACAAACTTTGTTTTATAGGGTGCATTTTTCTGTACAATATACGGCTGTTTGTACAAAGAACATATATAATTATATGTATGGAAAACCGGCTGGTTATTCCAAAACGGGTATTTGATTTTGATAATTGCCCATATGATAATAACCAATAGTAAGATGAGTAATAAAATATATTGGAAAAGCATTACTAATATATTTTGCGAAAAGGGTTTACTATTTATTACGATTTTATAAAGGCCGCTCTAAAATATATAAAAATTGGTGAACATCACCATTGCATGTGGACATATCCACTTTTCCATGCATTATAAACCCGGCTTGAGTGACCTTATATAATATATTATCAATCGAATCTAAATGCAAATGTATCTCGTTTTGACGTATATGACCGCTATCTATATCGGTGAAAGTTTCTTTAATTTCGGTTTGGATGTTATTACCATCGCGTGGAATCTCATACGAACATTTATATTTATAATCGCTAAATATGGCGTTTGAAGTGATTAGTCGTTTGGTAGGGAGTTTGTTCTCTTCGATGAGTGCATTTTCATGGGGTATCAAGTTAGTAAACTTGGTCGTGTCAACTAAATGTAATACTAAATAAGTATTTGGTTTCATCCAAAAATAACAATTCTGGAAAAACTTATCCTTGTTTTCGATGTGATAAATGGTAAAATAGGTACACAATATATGTGTAAATCTGGATTTTTCGAATTGCATTGGATTTAATACGTCTCCATATATGTATTCCGCATCCGGATATTTCTGCATGGCATACGTCAACATCTCTTTTGAATTATCTACACCATATACTTCGTATCCAGCTTGTGTTAATTCGTTTACTGCATAACCAGTACCACAACCTACATCCAAAAATGTACTATGATTAACCGATGGTTCTGTCATATCAATTATTTTCAACAATTCTTGTGTGGCTCGAACACGTGTATTATGTAATGAGTCATATATATCAACATAAAACTTGTCAAATATATTATTTCCATATTTGTATACAAATGGTTCGACTTGAGTAAACCCTTCCGGTTTATACGGGGTTTGCATTTGCTTAGACACAACAATAATCACCATTATGATAGCTAATATGAGAACCCATCGTAAAAAAAATAGATTTGGATTATTACTAGATATTATTGTATATAATGACTCAAACATGATTTATTATATAGAAGATTATATAATAAAATGATACAAAAATATTTATTGGTTACGCAATTGTGTTCGTGTATGATTGAAAAAACGGTCATGACCAATATTTACTCCGGCTAAATTAGGATGCATCACACTCGAAAAGGTAGGTGTTGCAAATAAATCAAGATGGGGTTGAACTGATGGACTGGACACCACACTAACGTTGTATAATTCACTGGAAGATGATGGTACATACACAGATTGACTTGCACCATGTTGCAATGCGAATGTTTGATTACGTAATACGGTTTCAACGTCAACGTTCTTTATAAAACCGGACGATGGGGCACGACGATTACCTGGATTGAAATTCGAGTGGGGATTGTAAATTGGATACGGCAATACAGGTGCACTTGAATACTGAGCGTTTTTTACCATAGGAAATAGAGTTCGCTTTGTTTGTACCGGACGAGGGTCATATTGTGGCTCCAATGGCGAATCTGCAAAATATCGACTCGACATACGTTCGTTTATTTCGTCAGCTTTATCCATTTGACCGTATAATACTCCATCCGGAATGCCATAAATGCGTTCATTATTTTGCATGTCCATTATTCAACTAAACTATACACTATCAAAATATTTTATTGGTCTAATAATTTGTATATTCGAACGGAATCTAAACCAACCGTTTCAATGCCCGACGTCCAATCCCCTAGTATTTCAAAGGTGTTTACATTGGCAAGACATATAATAAACGCCGGTTTCGATATTTGCCGGTCCATTTTATACTGCGTACTCCATAAATGTTCATCTAATTTGATATGAAAATGAAAATGAGAAGTCATTTGATTGAATATTCTTGTTGAAAAATATCCAATCGTATCTTGTCGATTATTACATGTTATTTTGACAATGGGAAACAAGTCCAAGTTGTTTAATTTTGATAAATCTCCGGACAAAACAACTTGTGAAAAATCAATCCACCCGTTATATGCTAATGATAAATCAACATGATATTTATCTGGCGACATAAAGTACCATAATGATGTATCGTACGTATGTGTTTTATCCAAATGGATGTAATTATCTGTTCCCGTAATAAACATGGAAATATCATGGTGATTCCAATCACAATATGTTGGAACTTGCATGGGCGTACGTATTGGATGATTATATATAATTTTCCAGTCATCGTCACTTAACGAAAAGTCGCTCGATACAAACGTACCGGATTTAGGTAAAAACAAAATTCTACCCGACAATACACCTGGTTTTTTATTATTATCAATGAATTGTACAATAATATTTACACTGTCAATCACTCCGTTTTTCGCTTGGTAATAATTCATATTTTTTAAATAATACACAAATCGTCCTTTGCTACCTGTAATGAAGGTGGAATTTGTTATTTGTTTACCTTGATAGGGTACATATCCATATCTCGAAAAAACATAGGATAACTGATAAAATTCACCAACGCGCTCTTTGTTAAAGTTCAAATAATATTTAGGTTTTATGCTGTGTTGGAAGTTAATCTGTTTAGGATTTACTACAATATAATCGTTTGGGTTTACATATACAATTTGGTTTAGTTCAGGTAATATTGAAGAACATAAAATGGAACTATTGAATAACAGAACCAATACGAGTGAAACAAACATGAATTATAATTATTATCAAGAGAACGTTTATATGATTTGTAAAAGTTGTGTAAAAGAATTATAGACGTAATATACTCATTTACATAACTTTCAAGTAATTTCTACCATTATAACTAATGGTTGTAATCCCTAACCATAAAATAAATATTTTTTCAAATATACTAAAAGTATATTCTTTTTGGAACGCCAAATATGTTAAATAGGGTCCATAAATAAATATATCGACCAATCTAACATATTGTGTTTTACTTTCTCCATTTGCTATAAGCCATCCCACAATTGAAAATACAACAGACAATATTATAAGTAAATAGGGAACTTGTTTTTCCTTATCTATATACATAATAAGTTTATACAATATAAATATATAAATATATACACCGATGAACATTTAAGATTGCACGCAAAGCGTGCGTCTTAATTGATTTATCGGTAACGTTGCCTTTGAACACTATCCGCACTTTGTGCGGATAATAATGTTCAAATGCGTAAAATACGTGTTTGCTTACTTTATATTACATGATTGCAAACCAATATGTTAACTAGGTAAATGACTTAGACATTTATACATAACATATTATGTATAACTAAAGAACTATGGTCGTTATTTGTGACAAGCCTTATCCATCTAATTCAAAGTACGATTCTCATTTTGAATTATATCCATATCCACTCAGTGATTTTCAAAAATACGCTATCGAGTCTATTGTCGAAGGGAACCATGTGTTAGTCACCGCACACACTGGTTCGGGAAAAACGCTTCCAGCTGAGTTTGCGATTCAACATTTTGTAAAAAACGGGAAAAAAGTCATTTATACGAGCCCAATCAAAGCACTTTCTAACCAAAAATACTATGAATTCACCCGAAAATATCCAGATATTTCGTTTGGTCTGTTTACTGGTGACATTAAAACCAATCCAAATGCCGATGTACTCATTATGACCACCGAAATATTAATGAACTATTTATTTACATCACTTAATCAAACCCCGAGTGAATATGGCTCTTCGCTTCTTCAATTTCAAATAGACATTCAAAATGAACTTGCATGTGTCATATTTGATGAAGTACATTACATCAATGACGCCGACCGCGGACAAGTTTGGGAAAAAACCATTTTAATGCTACCTCGACATATTCAAATGGTGATGTTATCTGCTACCATTGATAATCCCACTGGATTTGCAGAATGGTGTGAACGCGGGGAAGTGGAAGACGGGGGCAAGACCGTATATTTGGCATCGACGTCTCATCGTGTCGTGCCATTGTCTCATTACGGGTTTGTTACAACTACCGAGGCCATTTATAAGTCTATTAAAGACAAAACAATACAACAAGAAATACGCGATAATACCAATAAGTTGATTTCGCTACAAGACGAACATGGCAAATTTAACGAAACCGGCTATAAAAAAATAACCAAACTAAATAAATATTTCGACGATAATCGCGTGTGTATGAAACGCAAACATGTATTAAACCAACTGGGCACGTTTTTATATGAACGAGAAATGTTACCAGCAATCGCATTTGTATTTTCACGTAAGAACGTCGAAGCTTGTGCAAATGATATGACGGTCCCTTTGTTGGAGTTTGATAGTAAAGTGGCTTATACTGTACGTTACGAATGTGAACAAATTATTCGTAAGCTACCCAATTTTCAGGAATATTTGCATTTGCCAGAATATCAAAATCTGGTGTCATTGTTGGAAAAGGGAGTAGGAATCCATCATTCTGGTATGATACCCGTATTACGAGAAATCGTGGAACTCATGATATCTAAAAAATACATTAAGTTGCTCTTCGCTACCGAATCATTTGCGATTGGACTGGATTGTCCAATCAAAACGGCTATATTCACTAGTTTGACCAAATTTGACGGACACGGGGAACGATACTTAATGTCGCATGAATATACCCAAATGGCTGGTCGTGCTGGACGACGTGGCATTGATACTGTGGGACATGTTATTCATTGTAATAATTTATTTCCCACACCGTGCCTTGGCGATTATAAAGGCATTCTGGGCGGAATACCGCAAAAGTTGGTTTCCAAGTATCATATTTCATATTCACTCATTTTGAATTTGTTGAAAAATGGTCAAACCAAAGATTTTCATTTATTTTCTCAAAAAAGCATGATTTTCCGTGAAATATGTAACTCGGTACAAGGTCAGCAACTCGAACTGGAAACACTACATACCGCAATTAACGAAAAAGAAAAATTTGTTATGAACGCAAGAACTCCGCTTGATATATGTAATCAATACAATAATGCCGTTATTACATATAATACAACTGGCAACAAGACTCGTAAACAAGCGGAAAAGGATGTGGCGCGCATGGTGGATGAATATCGGTATATAAAAGAAGATGCGAAACGAGTGGCTGAATGGAATGAAATGAAACAAAAATATAACAACGACGACTCTGCTCTAATATCGACACAGCAATTTATTTTTATGCAAACTGATTTAGTATGTACAATCCTAGAAACGCATGGTTTTGTTGACCACATTACAATTACAAATGAACGAATGCTCACACAATTAGGTATCATTGCATCAAATATCGCCGAAATACATCCACTAATCACATGTAAATTACTTGATAAATGGAATTATTTTCATGACTTTTCTGCTCGTCAAATAGTAGGACTGTTTTCATGCTTTACAGATGTAAAAGTACAAGACGATTGTCGAGTGAGCGTGTCGACTACCGATGATAATTTTTTAAAGCTACGGATAAATGAGTTATCCCAATTATACCAGGTTTTTGCTGGGTACGAATGTGAATATAATATGCACACCGGAATCGATTATGATAATGCATTACAATATGATATGATAGATTTGGCTATGGCATGGTGTGATTGTCAGTCGGTAGAAGAGTGCAAATGGTTCATTCAAACCGAATTGGCTACAAAATCAATTTCTATTGGCGATTTCACGAAGGCAATGTTGAAAATTGTTACCATTGTGAAAGAATGGATGAACGTGTTTGAATTGATTGGAAATATCGAAGCATTGCATAAATTTACAGGAATCGACACATTTCTCTTAAAATATGTAACAACATCGCAAAGTTTATATGTATAATTTGAAAAATTGATTTATAATTGATAGATAATAAGAAATCAACCTATATGCGTAATGCATAATTATTATAGAAGTATTTACTACGGAAACCCATTCTATCCTGTATACATATCATGTACTATTATAATCATACTTTTACTTCCAATTATACTCCTGATGAGAGCAGTCGAAGTGATAGCGAAAGTGATGGCTCCATCATCATAGACGCGGATGACAATTCAACTGCAAATACGGATAATGAAACAGATGATAGTGATGACGATGACGAAGGGATTGAGTATGACTCTATCCATAACGAAGATTCGTCCCATTTTTATAGTGAAAAAGAGCACGGGAAATATTATATCGGGTTATGTCATCTACAAATTACACCCAATTTTATCTTATGGCTGTTGTCAACCAGTGTGTCTGCTCGTTCATTTTTACGTCACTCGTATGATAATATAAATAATTACTTATATTATTATGGATTAGTGCGGATACCCAGATGTAAAGTACAAATTATGCAAGTTCAACGCCTTCCAGATGAAACTTGCGCGGTTATTATAAAAACGTATTGGTTACGTTTAGTCCAACGTCAATGGAAAAAAACATATCGAAAGCGTAAGATGATGTTGAGAAACAGAATGCATCCTACCGCGCAACAATATAAACAAATACATGGTTATTATCCCCCACATATTTCAAGAATGCCTTCCATAAGAGGTATGTTATCAAAGTATGTGAAGTACACATCTTAATTTACGTTACCTGTCTAATGACATTAAATATAAAAATTGGTTAATATCTACCAGTAAATCATCTCGAATGCTCAACAATCCACTATCTTTTTTTGTGAAATGGTCATCCATGGTTACTAAGAATTCGCGGAATTCAAAAATATGGGTTTTAAATTCATAACTACTTTTATTGTCGATTATTCTCAAACTTTTTTCAACCATCTTCACGCGCTTATTATCTTTACCTAACAATACTTCTACAAATTCGTCTATATGCTTATTCAATCGTTCGTATAACTCATCCGTTGCTTTATGTTGTGCATACGAATGTGTTTTCCAATGGTATAGTTTTACCATATTTAAAATTTCTAGAAACTTTTGTACGATGTATGCATTTCGTTTATTTTTTGATTCAGCATTATTATTCTTCATAGTTCTGCGTTTACGCGTTGGATTTTGTTTTGCTGTTTTTCCCATTCCTATATACTAACCAAATACTATATTTTTGTTGTAACATGAATACTAAATATAAACTGTGACCGCGTGAATACAAACTTGTAATAGAATGTTTACAAATTAGTTTACTGTCTAAAAATTGATATAGATATAATATTTATATCTATAGTAAATATAACAAAATATAAGCATATAACATGTCTAATTCATTATGTATATCTGTCGAACCTATTATATTTACTCGATACTTATACAATAAAACAGAGGTTAAGCAGTCATTATTTATTGCCTTATTAAACCGAAAACGAGATGAAGCTTTATTTTGGGCATACGAGTTGTATTTTTCCGGGTTTGGTACAGACGTATTTGATTATATTATCAATGTGTATCGAGAAATTTATTCCATACTGAATCCGCCTTTAGTATTATTTATTGAACAAATGTTAGTGAAATGGGCAAAAGATAAAACCAATGATTGGACAATTGGCTCTATTATTGTTACCTTAATTAATCGTGAATATGATGTTAATAATTTTGTTAAAACATACTTCGGTGTATCATGTCATGAAAATTATGCAAACCGTCGACAAAAACGTAAATTTCGAATTACATTAACCAATAGTGATGTTGACCCATATAGAACTATTGAAACCGGTCCAGCTGATACCGTATTACAACGAGCATGTCGATTCGCCATAAATAAAGAATACAACAAATTATTTAATACGAATGTTCCTGTACGTAGTGTGTTGCGCGATGCGTATTATTATCATTGGTTATATTATTGTTTGGATACTCCAATATGGCGTCAACGTATATTTAAATACAAAGGTAGATTAAACCACGAAAAGAAAACGATTGAATTTGATGACGAGGATAATTTACAAGAATTTTATGACAAATGGGGATATTATCCAGATGAACAACAAATTGAAGTTGAAGAAAAAACGATAGGAGGTGTTTATGAAGGTCGTCCGGTATCTATTATGGAATTTTGCATGCGATTTGAAGCGGTGCCAATTACTAAAAAAGTTAAACTCGCTAATTCATCAGCACGTTCAACTGAATTAATAAATTCCATGCAATATACTGATTAAATTATATATATATGTAATATATACAAGTTAAGTATTATGATGCGAACTATGTTACACCCCAAATTGACCATATTAATATTATCATCTATCTTTTTTTCTATTTTGTACATGTTCTTAGATGATAATCACTTTAGTGGAGTAAATTTTGTAAAGGAAACCATAAAAGAAGAAGTCATTAAGAAAAAAATACATAGTGAAATAGAGACACAACCCAAATATGTAGCGATTGAAACAATGGCGTTTACAAATGATACAAAATCATATGTCACTACTAATATTGCAAACTATAATAAACAAAAGGAGACAGACGCTGCGATTGCAGACGCGACCAAAGAAGTCTCTGTAGATGTAAAGACGGACGAACTTGCAGCTGAAAAAATAAATGTGTCTATATACCAACACATGTTTGACCGTTTATATTTTTCATTAAATACATCTTGCTTATTGGGTTATGGTGACATTTATCCGTTATCAAACATTGCTAAAACCATCACTATGATACAGGCTCTTGTTACAGTGTCTCTCATAGTATTTTAATTCCACTCCCCCTTACCATATATCTATTATATATTTTGGAATAGATATATGTTTGTATATTTACTTTTGGATAAATAGCTCTTTTGCCATGGTCTTGATTATTTTGTTATCTAATTTGATTTGTTCTTCTTCTACATCCCCAAGAATGGCTCGCATCATTTTGTAACAGAAGTCGTATGTGCGGCTTTCCATTACTTCGCAATCTGGATGTGCTGTTCTCCAATCTGGAACGGTTCGATAATTATTCATAGAAATCCGGCTTAGTATTTTGCGGAGCTTAGTTAAATCATCGGTGTCTTTACTCCACCCAGCGTCATCCTTTATATACATAGTTTCTCTTTTGATATCCGTGCAATGTATTGGCCGCTTGGTAATATCCATGTCTTTTAACCTGTCCATGATCATTTTCGTCATACCATTCACATATCCATGATTACCAATGTACTCGATTTCATCAATATGCACATTCATGTTACGTAAAAAATCGGTAATGCTCATAGCATCTTTACACGTGTCGTTGAGGAAAAAATTCAGGTTGAACTTCTGGTTGTTATGATTCGTGGTGTGGTTATTAATAATTTGAGTATTTTTTGCGAGTTCTAATATTTGAGAATTTTGTTCGATTAGTAATTTCTTGAAATCACGATTATCATTAATTAATGACTCCATTATGCTAATAACTTGTGGAGGGGGGTCCACATTATCTACATTATGTGCTCTGCTATTGGTGGATTCTATATACGTACAATGAGCTTTATGATACCATAAACTATTGCGAGCAGTATAATCCTTACCACATTCGCATTTAAAAATTTTGGCATTTTTTGGCATTTTTTCTGTTCTATTTGTTCTAAAATTATGTTTTGCAGTGGACAAATGTTTCTGCCAGTTACTATTTTTGCTGCATACAAAGTTGCATTCTTTACATATAAAATTTTCGGCATTTTTTGGCATTTTTTTCTGTTCTAAATGTTCTATATTTTTAGAACATAAAAAAATGCCGTTTCGTTTTTCGAATTTTTCCAAAAAAAAAGTATGCAGCCAACCTAAAATTATTTTTTTTGCATTTACTGCATTTGACTGCATAAGCAAAAAATCGATATTTTCGGAAAAAGAAATGGCCTCACTTTTCAAAAATGGACATTTTTAAAATGTCCAATTTCGGAAAATCGCAGACCAAATTTATTTGATGTTTTTTATAAAGTTCCCACTTTTTGTGGGAAAGGGGGGGTTGTGCATGAAACTGAGTTCCCACTTTTGTGGGAAAATGGGACTTTGCATGAAAATAAGTTCCCACTTTTGTGGGAAAATGGGATTGTGCATAAAAATGAGTTCCCACTTTTGTGGGAAAATGGGACTTTGCATGAAAATGAGTTCCCACTTTTGTGGAAAAATGGGACTTTGCATGAAAATGAGTTCCCACTTTTGTGGGAAAATGGGATTGTGCATAAAAATAAGTTCCCACTTTTGTGGGAAAATGGGATTGTGCATGAAACTGA
>Ga0222714_10003365_pt1 | contig 16339 bp, 18 predicted proteins | sample C33_3DmetaG_FD_165048 | JGI IMG/M metagenome (GOLD analysis project Ga0222714, IMG submission 165048) | Estuarine water microbial communities from San Francisco Bay, California, United States - C33_3D | ecosystem: Environmental > Aquatic > Marine > Unclassified | place: USA: California...
TTATTTGTAAACGTAACAGGAAAGCCAGATGTGCTTTCTTCATTTACTCCTCTCACAACTCCACCAGCCGCGGAGTATGCCACTGAGTGTGTTGAGTAAACATCAAAATTCTTAGATTGTGATTTTGGAATCTCTGCTGGATCGGCTGTAGTGTGTGAAGCCAATGTTAGAGTAATTTGAAATCTTGTATCACCAGCACCTGTCCCTGCTACTGTGCTTCCGTCGTCGCCCGCAGAGTTTGTGTAGGTGTGAGCCAGTCTTGTGCCAGACACTCCACCTGCCGCCGAATCAGAAGCAATTGGTTGTGGACCAGATCCGTCTCCCCAATTAACCGAGTAAGTCACTGTACCCACTGTGGTATTGGTAGATACGTTTTCAAGATACACTGTGGATCCTGTGTCTGCTGTTGTAATAGGTGATCCTCCAGATGCCGCCGCATACATAAAAAAGTTCACTGTAGGAGCCGCCGTGTAAATTATGATATAGTTTGTTCTAGTTTTACTTGCAAAAGATCCAGTAGATCCAGACACAGCACCAGATGCTCTTGCCGTCACTGTTACAGTAAAAGGAGAGTTAGTGTTTGAATTGTATGTGTGTGACGGTGTGGAGTCTGATGTTGCCGTAGTAGGAGTTTCTCCTGTCCCCCAGTCTATGTCATACTCGTCTGCACCACCACCTACTGTGGTGATTGTAAGTGTCACTGTTAGTCCTGCAGATCCTGCTACTACGTCTGCTGTAAAATCTACAGATTGGACGTAGGTATTTTCACGAATATTTTCCATAGTTTCGTTAAGATCGTCTATGGCATCTGTCACTGTTCTAGCAGATGTAAGTCCTGTATATGCTCCGTCTGTCCAACTTCCGTCGGCTACTGCACCTAATGTAATCTGTGTTCCGTCGGTTACATCAGAGTTATTAGCATCAAAATATCTTTTAGTTAATACATCGTCGTCGGCTACTGGATCTGCCGCTTGAATATTTTTTAAAGTAACTGATGTATAATCTGTTATGGTTGAACCGTCCTGTGTTGTAGTTCCAAACATAAACTTGTCGTTGGCCTCATTCCATAACATAATAGCAGGAGCATCAGCATCACCTCTATTGATCATTATACCAGCATCTGTGGCACGACTGGATCCTTTGTTTAGGATCAGCATATTATCTTCTACTTCTAAATTCTGTGTGTCTAATTGTGTGGTTTCGCCCTCAACAATAAGATCTCCCACAACTGTAAGAGTGGTTTGTACTCTAACAGAGCCGTTAACATCTAGTGCGTAATTGCCAGGAGCATTGGTTTTAACACCAATCCTGTTGTTATCCACATCTAGATATAATAAATCCGTTTGAAAGGCAAGATCTGTCGCTCTTAACAGATTAGATTCTAATAGATCTCCACCAATTTTATTAAATGCCATAATACTACCTTCGTATTTACCAACATTTGCAGTACAGATGACATATCCAATAAATACTCATATTATGGCACTGAAACCTATAAATCTTCAACCCAGGATAACAGAAAAATCTGTTAAAGTTTCTGACTTAGATCTTAAAAAAAATTCTGTATCTGGGGATGTCATTGATGGAGGTACCATCACTAATTTTACCAGCACAGGAATCAAAGACTCTGGCACACAACGACTGTTAGAAATCACAGACGAAGTTACTAGTATCTACAATGACGTTTTTATCAGAGGCAAAATAAACTGTCAGACTCTTCAATATAACCAGGCTCAAGTGCCTGTGTTAGACGTAAAAGAAGCACTTAGAATAGACGGCAACGAAGTTGTTTGGCGAACACGATTGGGTAAAAGTGTTAAAGAGAGTTACCTTACAAAAGTTGGCATATTGGATAACCTAGAGGTTAAAGATACTTTCTACGCTAACGATAACAGAGTAGGAATTAACACAACAGTACCAAACAAAACATTTGCTGTTAAATCACACGGCGTTGAAATTGTGATTGGCAGTGACGATGCCACAGGATATGTAGGAACGTTTGAACCAAGACCGTTTGCAATAGGCACCAATGACAAACAAAGAATTCATATCACCACAGATGGCAAAATTACATTGAAAAATTCCACTGAGATAGAAGGAAAATTAGGTATTAACATTAAAAATCCTCAAGAAGATTTAGAAGTTGCAGGAAATATTAAATTTCAAGATAAAATTTTTTCCAGTAACACTGGTATACCTACCACAGGTACTTGGTCTCGAGGATCCATTGTTTGGAATTCTGAACCAGAACTTGATAAACCTGTTGGATGGGTATGTTTAAAAGGTGGTTCTCCAGGTCATTGGAGACCGTTTGGCACAGTAAATTAATTACTCGCCCAGTTTATTAAATCCGTGAATTATAGTAATGATATGTGAGTTGTCTATACCATTGTCTGCTGGAGGAGCAGAACCAAATGTAATTGTTGCGCCTGACACTGTGTAGTTGGTGTCTGGTATTTGATACACACCACCAATAAAAACAATAATATCTTCTTCGTCAGCAACAGAGAAACTTAGGTTCGCCGCAGTGGATCCGTCAAGTGTGTTACCTGATCCGTTTCCAAATGTAACTGTGGTACCATCTCCTTGAAACTTGTCAATCGTCACAGTTCCTAATGCACTATTTCCAGTTGATACGTTTGCCCAACCACTGTCATAGGCCTGAAATGTGCCTGTGCTTGTGTTATAGATCAAATCCCCATTAATACCTGTTGGTCGTTGGTCTGTGGTTATTGTTGGGATTCTTACTGTTAGAGCTCCGCCGTTTATACGAGGATTTTTTACTAGCCTACCCATAGAATTATAATCCTATAGTTGAAATTGTTGCGTTGAATTGTGCCGCAGAATCCGGTGCTTCAATATAGATTTTGTCACCTGATTCGAGAATTAATTTTTCTGTGTCTAATATGTAAGTGTCTTGTGCTGGAATTAATAGATTGTTGTAAATTTTAAAATTCTCAGAAACAGAATCTGCTGAAGGTACAACATAAACATTCACGTTTCCATCTGAAGCAGATTTATTAGTGATATAAATCACTGTTACTGCTGTGTCTACTGAGGCCGTAAATGCGGCTGATGCTGTGTTTGCTGTAACTTGAAAATTTGTAATTGCCATATGTTATCCCAACGCAATCGCTAATGCGGTTGCTTTTGCTTTACTTATCAATTCTCCCTCTGTGCCCGAATTGATATTTGAGTTTTTAAAGTATAATCCTGTACCCCCACCGCCCGCTGTCTTGTTGTATACCTTGGTAGAAGTGGTTGCTGTTGGATTAGCAGTACCTAATGTAAATGTCAGTACAGGAGAGACAACGATCTCGCCCGTGCCGTTTGCTGTCAGTGTCAGGTCTTGATTGGATCTGTCTGTGGATATTGTGTCAATACCGTTTAAATCTCTGTCTAATGAAATAGTTACTGTATCTGGTTCAGCGACGATAGATGAGATGTTTGATCCCCCTGCAATTTTTAATGTTTCTCCTGTTGTTACATTTGTTCCTGTGGAGTCATCACCAACAAAATTAAAATTTGCTATTCCAATTGCTGAAATTTCAGTGTCTACGTAATTTTTTGTTGCGGCATCTGTGATGTCTGTTGGTTCTGCCACTCTAATGTTGACCAATGCTGAGTCTGTGATTGATGTGCCAGATCCATTTGAAACTGTGGTAACTGCTTTGAATACATCATCACCTTCATTCCAGTATAGAGCGGCGTTGTTGCCACTGCCAGCTCTGTTGATCATTATGCCAGAATCTACGTCTGTGCCTGAGTTATTTCTTGATAATAAAATAATTGGATCGTCAACTTGCAGTGTTGCTGAATCCACAATAGTTTGTGTACCATCAACTACTAAATTTCCTAGCACTCTTGTTATAGAAGAATCTAATCTTATTGTGTTAGAACCGCTGGAACCTGTGCCAGTTTTTATAGTATAATCACCTGATGTTCTGAGAGTCTTTGCCATTTGTGTTTATTTATGTGAAAATGGGGGAGCCGTGTAACTCCCCCATAAAGCACGTGTTCAAGGATATTAGTGAGTTCTAATATCGATGTTACCTTTACCAGAATCCTGACCTTCGTCAGCGCCTTCTGCTGTTTTTAATGTGTAAGGTATTGTACCTGTTGCATTTGCTGTTGTAACGTAGTGAATAGTGTTGTTGTAAAACTTTTCCACATAAGCCACAGTTGAGTCATCTAAGATAACTTTCACGTTGAAAGTACCGTTATCGGTCAATGTTTCTTTTGCTACAAGAGTGTATACAGCCTCAGAAGAGTCGTTCAAGTGAATTTTAAATTTCTTTGAACTTCTTTGAGACACAATGTACGAACCTGTTCCAGCAGTATTTGTGCCACCCACTCTGTAATTTGATACAGCTAAAGTTGCAGTTGCTGATGGATTAAAATCAGATAACATTCTTGATTTTTTTACGGGTCTTCCCATTTGTTTTCTCCTTTAGTTAGGAGTCCAATCCAAGTTCTACTTGGTACGAGGTGGTTATCCCCATAAGTCTTCACACCATTGTGAAGCACTGTTTGAACTGCTGTTATTTATCGTGGGTTGGTAAAAAATTTTATTGAGTTATAAAGGGCGATGCTGTACAGACACCGCCCCAGATGAGTGAGTGATTACTTGTCTTTGTAGATAGAGTATAGGACATACATTGCTACAAGTCCTACCAATCCGTCTGCTGAGAAAGATTTCACAATCGCCGACACGTTACCGATCACGTTCATGTTTCCAAGAAAAGGTATTGCCTGTCCTTTGAATAGAACTTCCATAACGATCGCCAGGGCGATCAAGCCTACGCCAACTTCAGTCATTGTTTTGGCACCAGCCTTGATTTTATTTAAGATTTCCATATTTGGATTTCCTTTCATACCGACAACATCATTGTCATCGTAGAATTATTTAGAAGCAAGAAATAAGAATTAAAACTGCTTATTTGGTCTATGAATCGTACGATTATAAAAAAAATGCCATTAACTACAAACAGAATTCTTCGTAGAGCAGATAATCCCACTGATTGTAGGAACGATGCCACTCGATAAACTCATCACTTAATTTTTTTTTAGTAATAATTTTTTTATAACTTTTTCCACCTTCGTTGGAATTTAATCGAGGATCAACATCAACTTTTAACATTGCTGAAAGATCAGTCCACGAGTCTTCAAACTGATCTGAATCATAAACTCTTTCAAATTTTGTTTTGAGGCACTGTCTTACTCCTTCGTACTGTTTTTCTATAGGAGTTAATGGATCGCAACTCATATAGTGTTTCCATAACCATAGTACCATAAAGTTTCCACGCATCTGAGAAAGATGTTCTGCGAAATCTTTAGACAATTCGTTATTGTAATTGCAATCAAAATTGAAATGAGAAATATCTCTAGCCAACGGTTCTCTCAACCAGGTAAAATGTCTTCCGGGCTGTGCTGATGTGGTATAATGTCCACACACTATAGAGGCATCTCCTTCAAATCTGGGTTGGTTATAAGTTCTGAGGAATGCTTCTTTGATAGGTTGTTTTTCATCAAACATAGGATCTTGGGACACTCTATAGAATCGCATATCTCCAAACAACGGGTATACAACCATAGTTGAACCTGTTGGCAATTGTCCTATATGTTCTCTGTGTGACAATCGTAATTGTAAAGAGGATCCGGCTGTTTTTGGTATGTGATGAAAACAATATTTCATTGTGTTATTTTATATGGTTCTGGAAAAGAAGTCAAAAAAAAAGGGCCACCGAAGTGACCCTTTTTCCAAATACAAATAATTGGCTTATTTGAATTTTAAGTTAGTTGAATTAACCGCTACTTTTCCAACGTAATCTGCCGCGTTACCAAGTGAAGACGCAGTGTTTGTTAACTCTACGTATCCGTATCTTGTTAAGAAGCCTACTACTGGTTCGAAAGTAGATGGATCTAATACAACGCCTGATGACATTAAAGGAATGTAAGGGCAGTAGAACGCCGGAGCGTCTGCTTCACTTGCACCTTTGTATCCTACTAATACGTCAGTGTTGTCAGAAGCGTATGCATCAACATATACTCTCATCGCACCATTTAAAGTACCAACGAATTTTGTGTTTGTTGGAGCTTCGAATGTACCTTCAGTTGATCTTGCGAACGCTGAAGTTGTTGCTGATTGAAGGATAGTTAAAGCAGTTGGAGATACTACAGCGTAGTTTCCAGCGCCTCTTCTTGTTCTTGTTGCGATTTGGTTAGCAACTCTGTTGATTAACACAGCCATAGCCGCGTGTTCATCACCAACGAATGTTGCAGTACCAGATACAGCTGATTGGTCAAAAGACTCAGAAGCAGAACCTGCTAATGTTCTTAAAGAACCAATGATCTCTTGGTCGATCTCAGCAGTAATCTCTTGAGCTAACGCCGCCATGATTTCTGCTTCAACATCGATACCTTGTTGAGCTTGTGCATCTTGAGCCGCTTCGAAAGTCCATCTAGCTGATAATTTTCTAGATTTCGCTTCAACCGGTTGTTTCAAGATTTGGATTGACAATCTCTTACCAGGAGTTCCTTCTAAAGATGCTGTAGAAGCCGCTTTAGGAGTTGTGTTGTTCTGGTTACCAGAGTATGCTTTCGCAATTTTGAATGGAGATAATGCTTCTTCACCAGCAGTTGTGTTTGCTGATACTGTGTCTGCATATCTTATTCTTAGTGTGTGGATCTGTCCAACAGGACCAGTCATCGGCTGTACACCAACGATTTCGTTAGCGATAACAGTCGGCATAACCCGTCTAATTACTGGAAGGATCACTCTGTTTAGCGTAGCAACGTTACCAGCTGATGTAGCACCAGCAGTAGCTTGTTCAGACAAATATCTTTTTGTGTTTTCTAACACAACGTCCATTGTCTTTTTCTTGTTACCTGCTAAACCTTCAGTTAGAGCGGCTTTAGTTTCGCTCCATTTTGATTCAAATATTTCTGACATTTGAAATTTTCCCTTTTAGTTTAGTTGTTAGTTTTGGCAAGACCCGCTAATACACGAATCGCACCTAAGTCAGCATCATCCCTAGTCTGTCTAGTGTCCGCTTTGTCTCCAGATGATTCAGAAATAATCTTCTTCATCTTAGATACAGGAGCGTCTTCCATAACAGCAGGTAGATACTTCTCATACGCAGATTTTAATTTATCAGTTTGAGTTGACTCAAGTAACTGACTCATAACTTCTGCTTTGTCTTTGCTCAAAGGTTTGAGCAACTCAGCCATCGTCGCCTTACGTTCCATCAAATCTTTTTGTTGAGAAATTTCTCTCTCTTTAGATTCAATCACCGCTTTTGCCTCTTCGATGGATTTCTCAGCATCTTTAAGTTTCAAAGTAGTTTCATCTACAACTTTTAACAGTCTTGATGTTTCTGACTTCTCATTTAAGTAAGAAGCCTGATACTCTGAAGCAAATGCTTCGAAAATTTGTTTACCAAAGTTAATCTCTCTCGCAGATGTGATGTCTTCTTTAAGTTGTGCGATTTCTTCGCCTAACTTTTTAGTTACAGCACTTTCTACGACCTTAGCAGATTTCTTAATGAAAGCTTCTTTCAGTTTTGCTAACTGAGCTTTTGCTTCTTTCACTAATTTAACTTTAGTTTCGATTACAGATTTTTTATCTTCTGAGAATTCTTTGATTTCCTTAGCAAGTGCGTTTACAACGAACTCCTCTAATTTTGCAAAGTTTTCACCAACAGATTTTCTGTCATCGTGTAGTTCTTTTACTTCATTAGTAAGTTTGCTTAATACAAACTCTTCTAATTTTGCTGAATGAGCGCCTACTGATTCTTTGTAAGCGATCTTTTCTTGTGCAAGTTGCTTTCTGTCTTCAACAAATTTGCTGATCTCTTCGCTCAACTTATCAGTCATCATCTTGTCAATTGCTTCGATCATGTTTGATTTGTCGTGCTCGTATCTTTTTGCAAATTCTTCTCTCAGTTCAGCAGTTACTTGCTCTCTGTTTTCCTTGATTTTTGAATCCCATGCTTCTTCGATAGATTTTTTTGTATCTTCTCCGATAACACCAGACTCAACAAGTTTTGATATTGCGTCGAACATTTTATTTCAACCCCTTGATTATGTTGGTTAGTGCCTCTTTGAGGGCTTTTTGTGCTCTTTTATCATTTGCAACTTCTGCCGCCAGACCCTTTGCCAATTGACCACCTTTTGTATTCATTAGGTGTTCATATATTGGAGTTGGGTAAGCACCCGGTGCCGAAGGTTGGGCCACAACATCAACAGTGATGATCTCAAAGTCTGAAACTTCGCCGCCAGAAAATTCAGAAACGTTTCCGCTTCCTCTTGAACTAACGCCTAATTTCACACCTGATTCCAACATTGTTTTGACAAGTTGACCCATTGGTGTTGGCAAAATTTTCATTTTGCCGTATCCATTTGGACCGTCCATCCACATTTCTGTGATCATGTGTGAGACACGGTCCAAATTAATTTTTAAATCGTCTGGATGATCTACTTCTCCTAGAACTGAATAACCAGAACTGATCTGATCATTGAGTGTTTTCACTGCTTTTTGAATTTCATTCACAGGATAAACTCTTTGATTGGCATTTTTAATGCCACCTTGAATACAGATCCCCTTCATGTACAAATCCTTGCCGTCTTTTCCTTCGTGCAATACCTGTACTCGAGCCTGATCAAAGGTTAAGTGTTCTCTAAGATAAAATGACATCCCCGACCTTTCTTGTTAAATCTTCAATTACTTAGAAGCAACTGGAGATTTTGCTGATTTGTCTGAACCGTCAGCAGTATTAGCTTTTACTGCTTTCATAGCAGGTGCTTTATCTTTGCCGCCTGTGTTCGCATACTCACCTGACATTTTTTGTGCAGTTGGAGCTGGTCTGCCTTTGTCTTCTGCAGATCCTTGAGCGATGTTTTTAGCATCTGCTTTTGGCTCTTTTCCACCTTTTGCCGCTACTGGTGATTTTTTGTTATCAGCTTTGTCGCCATTGTCAGCAGACTTTTGGATTTTGTATTCTTTTACAGTTTCCTTGGTCTCTTCTTTTGCTTCCATTGGCTGTAGTTCATCAGCGATTGGCTCTTCAACAGATGTTTCTAAAGACTCTTCTTCAGTCTCTTCATCACCTTTGTCGCCTGCCATCATTTTTTCGAATTCTGCTTTTAATTCATCTAAAGCATCTTCTAAATCAGCAACTCTTTCTTCTGTGTCGCCTTCGGCTTCACCTTCTTCGTCACCGTGTTCTTCATCGTTCATTTCGCCTTCTTCTTCAGCTGAAATGTCTTTGATTAACTCGTCAGTAGCATCGCCACCAACTTCTTCGATTGACTCTTCTTCGTTTGTTGCTTCTTCGTCTTTTGACGCTTCGTCGATTTCAACTTCTTCGCCTTCTTCAACGTTTTCGTCTTTAGTTTCTTCAACTTTTTCTTCAGATGTTTCTTCTTTTGCAGTTTCTTCTACTTTTTCTTCTTCTTTAGATTCAGTAGTTTCTTCTGCTGTTTCTGCTAATCCTTCGTAGATGTCTCTAGACTTCTCTACAACGATTTCATGAAATAACGCTTCCGCTTTATCATTTTCTTCGTTGATTAGCAATTCTAATAATTGTTCAAATTTATTTGACATTGCACGTGCTCCTTTTAGGTTTTGTACTTTAAAGTGTTTGTATTTAATGTATTATGGACAAAACGGTGGTGAAAAGCGGTTGAAAACACATTTTTTGGCTATATTTTGATCTGTAAATTATGTATCTTCAAAAACTCTTCAATATCTAGGTGTTTAAAGTTAGAATTAAACTCTAAATCATGTGGTCTAAACCATCCACGTGGAGTTACTCTATAGAATTGAATATTGGGGTAATCTTTTAGCACAGCTTTAGTTTGATTCATCCAGTTACCATAAAAAGTAGCAGTATCGTTGCTCTTTTTATAGTTACGAGTGTCTTTGAACATATTATTAAACAATCGAATTTTGTTTTTATCAGAGTCTAAACGTCCTTCGTAGTCAAACCCTATTATATAAATGTGTTCAAATCCCTGATCGGCCGCGTGTTTTAATGCTGTAGGGCCTGATGACCATCCTAGACTAGGAGTGAAAAACTGTATGTGATTGCGTATTTTGTCGCTTTTATCGTACTGATGATTGTAGTTTGACCATACTTCGTGTGTTAACACATAGTCTGTTTCCGCAATTTCAAAGATCATCTTAGGATCTACGGCAACTAGAACATCTGGTTCTTCGGTTCTAAACACCCCATTACAGGCCCAAACTTTACCGTATGACTTTAAATCAGCAATTTTTATGCCTCGGCGTGATTCACCATTACCTAATACAAATGCTGTCTTGGACATTATAACTCTAAGTTATCTGCGCCTTGGGGTTGTCCGTACATCTTTTGGACAAATACTGCTTCTTGTTTCTGTTCTTCGTCGTGCTGTTCAGAAGCCAGTCTCATTTTATTAATGTCTTTCAGTGTTAGTCGAGTTTTTCGAGTATCTCCGTCATCTAGAATAGAAATATCATCTTCAGCATTGTAGTTCTTCTGCTGTTCTAAACCTTGATCACCGTATTGAAAGAATTCGTTGAGCTTCATAATCGTATTTATTATAAAGTGCCGCCACCGCCTGGTGTAGTTCCTGGTGTGCCTGTATTGCCTGCAGGTCCTGTTGCTCCTGGTGCTGATCCTAATCCGCCTGGTTGTGGAGCACCTGTTTCTGCTTCTGGTTCAGCAAACTGATCAAGGTCTGCTGAAATATCCGCTTGTGATACTCCTGCTGTTCTCAATTGTGTTGCTTTGGTTTGTTTTTTCTGTGCCACATTGTTTTCTTCTGCCCACAATTGTGAGTTTCTTGCCATTTCTTCTTCGGATAATCCTAAGAATCTTGACAGAGCAAATCTTTTTGACATATATGGTAACTCTGCTATTTGAACATATGTGCCCACTCGAGCCTGATCCATCTCTGTTTGACGATATTGAGCAAAGTTTTGAGGTGGATTCAATTTGATTTCAAACATTGAGTTGTCCACAGTGTAGCCTTTGTTCTTAACCCACAGTTTAAACTCTTCATCAAAAATAGGAGCCACCATACTTTGTAGTCTTTGACAGTATTTGTTGAATCTTAACTCTTGAATAAATGCTGTGCCTACTCTGCCGTCATTGTACGATTGTTGTGAATCGTCTGGACCAGTTGGCAGATAGGATGACGGTATTCTCAATCCTCTGAATAATTTATTTGTAAAGTATCTTAGGTCATCAATCTCACCTAGGTTAGTACCACCCGGCAATGTGTCCACTTTAGAACCTCGACCCTCTGCTGTTTGAGGGAAGAAGTAGTCTTCATTGATAGACATTGGGTTATAAGTTGCGTCCACGTAGTTGACACCACCCGATGTTGAAGGAATTCTTCTTTGATTGATTTCGTTTTTAACTCGTTCAACGAACTGCATTGCCAAGTGTGTTGGCATATTACCCACATCAATGTAGAACACTCTTCTTTCTGGTGCTCTCTGTACACGATAGATAATAATTGCATCTTCCAATAACTCTTTCTGTTTGTAAACTTTGAAAATCTGTTCTAATATCGATTGTCCAAATGGGAATAGATTGTCTAAACCGTCTGACATACTCATATGAATCACGTGTTCAGCATTGATGGCATACTGATTCATTGTTCGATAGAAACGTCCGCCCTGTGCTCCACCACCACCCATTCCAGAGTTTATACCACTGCCGTATCCTGCTGTTGCATAGTTTCCGCTGTATGGTCCTGATGTGGTACCTGTACCACCGTATACTTGATTCGGTGTAACCTGTGTGGCAGATAATCTTTGAAGATTAGGATTGATATCTCTTATAATATATTGTTCTGGCGTCTTGCCTTCTGATTCGTTGACAATGATTCTATCCACTTTCGCGGCATCGATGTATAACCACTTGTTGGTTTCTGGATCTCTCACAAAGAAACAGTCTCCATACTTTAAAACGTTTCTGAAAATTCTAAATGCTCTTTTTTTAAATCGGTTTGCTCGTGTCCACTGTTGTAGAGCTTTCTTTAATAATTTAACTTCTGATTCTGTAACTTCATCTTTGAATACAAGATCGAATGGAGTCTCGTTCTCTTTATTATCTTGTGTGCAAAATTCTGCTAGGATGTCCAGGGCCGCATTCACTTCAGAATCTGAATCCATTTGATCATACTGAAAATATCTCTGAATTCTGTTTGGATGTCCTGTGTAAACATCTGGCAGATACGATGAGTAATTTCGTTTTGCGAATTGAGGATTTCTATCTCCTGCTATGGGAGATAAGTTTGCGTCTTTAAAGTATTTTTTCCAAGCCATAATTTATATTATACAATAGAATACGGATTCCTTGCAAGTGTTTTTATCTGTTTTCCAGTGTTATCTGCTGTTTTAGCAGATGCACCAGCAATCATATTTAACCTATTAATGGTCTCATCGGCTTTAGTGCCCAGACTGTTGGCCATACTGTTGATTGCCGCAACTACCTGTGAAAAATCGCCAGTGCCTTGAGCAATATTACTCACAGCATTGGTTATATTTTGAACTTTTTGTGGGCTTTGTTCCAGTTTGGCACCTTCTAATGAGGCAATAACCTTGCCCATGGGAGAGTTAAGTGGTTGTACAATTTCTTTACCGTGTAGCATTGCTGGTGTACCCGTTCCAAAATCTCTGAATCCTCTAGATCCTGCACGAAATTCTGGTATGCCGGTGTCATCTGGAATGTTCATAGACCTAGTGCCTGCTCCGGAAGAATCTGGCACTGTGTTTCCACTAAAATATTCTTTTGTTCCACGATACATCTGCTTTATGGAGTCAAACGCATTCGCTGTGAATACTTTCATTCCTCGCTTGGCATCAATTACTGATGACAGCAGATTAAAGTTCATTAGTGCTACAGCAGTCTTGTCTAATTTTCCTATGATATTTTTGTATATTCCGTTGGCCTTGTCACCAAACATAGGACCTATTAAATTATCCACGGTCTGTTTTTGGAATGCCGCTGTGGTTTTTTCAAACGCATCATAGGCGCTGACTAGAGTGCCTGTTGCTGTGTCTCTGGCTTGCATTTCTTTTAATAGGTTGTCAGGGTCTATTGCTTTTCTCACACCGGCCGCTCCAGCATTTAATATTTCGCTGAATTCACCAGTGACCAAAGATGCTCTTGCAATAGCACTGCTATTTTGAGTGATGAATTTAGAACCTTCTCCCACTCGATTGAACAATTCTGTAAAATTAATTTCCCCATTGTTGAATGCTCTAAATGCTGGTATCAGTGCTCTTCCAGAAAACAGATTGAACATCGCAGTGTTGTGATCAGTGGCCACACCAAACGCGGTGACTTGTTCAAACAATTGGCTAAACAATGGATTCATTTTTCCTAGTTCGCTGTTAGCCATTCTTAAACGAGAAGCCTGCTCTTCAGACATACCTGCAAGAATTGCCTGAAATCTTCCGTTGGTGGCTTGCTGTCGATTTCTAGCATCAATCTGTTTTACATCATCACCGGTAAGTTTTGCCAACAATACCAATTGTTTGCTGTATGCGGCAGTTCTAGCGATTAGATCTCCTCGAGACATTGCTTCAACATTGCCTCTTGCTCGTTCAAGTTCTAGATATGAAGACAAAAATTCATTAGTATCTTCTAAATTTAGACCAAACTGTGACAGTTGTGATCGAGTAATATTTCTCAGTGCTGGAGCCAGTATCTCAAAATTTTTAACCCCACGTTGTACACTGCCTCCCAGTTGAGCAAACAGTTCAGAATTTTTTGCAACAACATCAACAAATTGTAACAGAGGCATTTCAGCTCGAGCGGCCGCGTATCTCATACCAGTAACACTGCTTTCAAAATCTGCTCCTCGTAGAGCCAATGTTTTAAAATTAGAAATGTTAAAATCTATTGTCTCTCCTAAATCAGCAAATGTATCAGTAAAAAGACTTCCTCTGAAGTGTTTGGTTGCATCAGTAAAATTTTTCACACCTTGCTCAGCATCCAACATACTTAGAGCAGTTTTTCCAAAACCAGCTACTGTTGCGGAAACAGTGTTTATGATTCCTTTAATAGCAGATAGAGCCACCGTCGCCGCCATCGCCTGCAGGCTCATATTTTTGAATCCTATAGCAGATTCCGCAATAGGTATTTTTTTCAAACCGGAAGTTAACGCACCTACAAAAGTTTTACTTTTTTGAAGTTCACTGTGATGATCTTTGAGCGATTTTAGTTCTTGAGCTAACTGTAGTTTTTTAAGTCTGCCCGCGTTTGTATTTGCTCTTTTGTCAGTTGTGTAAAGTTTTAATTCTTCTTGTTTGGCTTTGATTAAAAGTTTGGAAATTTTGTCTTGCTCTTTGTCAGTTTTAGCATTGTCCAGCAGGGTTCTGCCCACAGCACTTAGGTTTTTTCTCATCAATTCCAGCTCTTTATTGACTTCTTTTGCCTTTTTTGAACTAATACCTTCTTCGTCAGCCATATTGTTTTAAAACCCTATTTTCTACGCATATAAATATAGACATATACACGTTTTTGTAGTATATTTATAGATAAAAAAATATGGCAGAGACAGCAAACCCATTATCGAAATATTATAGACAACCGTCCATCTATATCAAATTGCCCACAGGCGGCAAGTATTATGGTGCAGATGCATTTACACCCACCGAAACAGGTGAAGTACCTATCCTACCAATGACTGCTCGAGACGAGCTGTTATTTAAAACACCAGATGCAATGATGAACGGTCAAGCCACTGTGGATGTAATCAAAAGTTGTGTACCAAATTTTAAAGATCCATGGCAAATGACCAACTACGATACAGATGCTGTGTTGATCGGAATAAGAATTGCTACCTACGGTGAGATCATGGATATCACATATCGAACTCCGGTAACCAATAATGAAGTTACTCAGTCAGTGAATCTACCAGCACTGTTAGAAAGATTAGCTAAAAAAGAAATTGTAGATAGTTTTAAAACCAACGCTGGATTCACAGTTTCTGTGAAACCATTGACCTATAAAAAATTAACTGCAATACAACAGGCACAATTTGAACAGGAAAAAATTTATTCCGCAGTATCAAACAGCAGTATGACAGAAGTACAAAAATCTGAACAGTTTGTAAAAAGTTATTACACACTCAACACAATTAATTTCGATATGTTGGTAGAATCTATTGGAAAAATTATTACACCAGACGGTATTGAAGTTACCAACGAAAAACAAATTCGAGAATTTATAGACAATGCTGATAGTAAAATAGTCAACGACTTCCAGAATGAATTAGGTAAAATTAGAACACAGTTTCAAATTCCACCATTGGAAGTAAAAGCCACAGAAGATGAAATCAAAGATGGTGTACCGGCTAGGTACCAAATTCCAATCACATTCGATAACTCAAATTTTTTCGTATAACACTACTGTCGAAGGAGGAGTCTGACATTATAAAATATCTAAAAGATTTAGAAGGTGAGAGTAAAAATTTAAAAATGGATCTATTTAAAATATGTTGGTTTATGCGAGGTGGTATTAGTTACCAAGAATCGTTAAATTTAAGCCCAGACGAAAGAAAAATAATATCTGATCTAGTCAGAGAGAACCTAGAAACCACCAAAAAAACAGGCAGAGACTTCTTTTAATACCATGTGGAATATAGTATAATATAATGATGCAAAACAAGGCGTATAATTAAATCTGTATGAGCACTAAGGAAATACTGATAGAGCTTAAAGCACATATCAAGGAACTGACCACAGAGAAGGATCGACTGCACGAAGATCTCAAGAACAAAGACAGCCGTATCAAACTGCTACTCCAGAAGATAGAACAAGCCGATGACGACGTCAAGGCCATGGGCAAGAAACTGTCCGAAAACAATCGAAAGATGATGGACATGGAGATTGAGCTGAGAGAACTTAAAGAAGCTTTAGAATCATCACAAACGAAGAAACCGGATGAAGAATCCACAGAAGAAAAAACAGAAGAGTAGCCCACAGGATTATATTACCAATTGGATGATCGAACGAGTAGAAAAGATCTATCCAGAGTTTGGCGATATGCCCATGTGCCCGTATGCTCGAAAAGCCAGACTCGATGGCAAAGTAAAACTGTTGTGGATAAGCGCCAATGAAGATGATGGCAACTGCTGGACACATATTATTAACTGTGATTTTAAAAAAACAGATGTGCTGATACTGATAGCAGATCGAAAACGCTGGACCTGGCGACAACTCTACAAGATACGACTAGAAATGAACAAGGTTTTAAATCCTAAAAATATTACAGTGCTGGAGGATCATCCTGACTATCGCGAAACTGTGGTAGGAGTCACGGTAACCAACGGTCGC
>Ga0222714_10003366_pt1 | contig 16337 bp, 17 predicted proteins | sample C33_3DmetaG_FD_165048 | JGI IMG/M metagenome (GOLD analysis project Ga0222714, IMG submission 165048) | Estuarine water microbial communities from San Francisco Bay, California, United States - C33_3D | ecosystem: Environmental > Aquatic > Marine > Unclassified | place: USA: California...
ACTTGAGTATGATGCGCGTGGGGTGTATCGGGTAGTATTAGAGGGTTTGGTGTTTATATACGTCAAGGTACATCGTCGTCCGCCGTGCGTGCGTTTGAATTTGAATTTGAATTTAAATTTACATTCCTCGGGCGCGCCTTCGCGTCACAGCGCGACGACGCCATGGACGCGATCAAGGGCGTGTTCGTGGACGATGCCACGGGGCATACGCGCGTACTCTACCCCGCGCTGACCGACGGCGTGATGATGGAAATCGGACGACAGATGACGATTACGTACGTCTCGGGCGAGGCGCCCGCGTCGTGACCCCAGAGGCCCGTCCTGTCCGCCCACGCGTGGATGTCGGTGGCGATATACATGGATAACTGCATCAACGCATTTCGCACGAAGACGACAGTTCCTTTCGCGAAGGTGCATCGCGAAGGTAACCGCTACGCGCCCGGGCAGGCTCTTAAAAACGGATGGAGCGCATCCTGCGCTACGCTTGGCACTTGATGGACGGATTGGAGAAAGGAACCCTCACAGTAGACGCCCTTCCTCCGAACTACCGAGGCCCCTTGTATCCGGTGTTCAAGACACCCGCGCCCATGGCGTGCTGGGTCATCAAGAGCGTTTTCCAAGCGTTTGAGCTCGAGATTGTCAGAACGGACAACGATAAGCTCGTGAACGAGGACCCTGAAGACCGCGATCGGTGGGTTGCGGGCACGTTGTGGCAGCGTATTAAAGCTTTAGACGTGCACGTCGGCGATGCGAAGGATATCGTTGGACTCGAGAAGTGCGAGCCCGGCGCGTCTGATGCGAGTTACATTTGCATCACGCGGTGCGGAGTTTTTTTTACTGAAGGCTCGTGTATCTCGCTCTTGCCCGGTGCAGACGTTGGATATCTCGGTGACGTGGTCGGAAGTACCGCGGTGTGGTTTCGTGCTATTCGCCCGCCGGTATCGCGCGCGCAAACTCCCACCAAGCGGCAAAAAATAGATGTGTAGTTGTGTGCTTGTAAGTTCATGTGACTATCGAAGATGTAATTAAAAAACCAAAGTTACGACGACGACGACGACGACGTGCTGGTCGGTGTGTTGATACCAGCATCATTGTCGTTATCGGCAACGCCGACGACGGCGACGTCGACGACGTGCGTTCTATTCGAGGACGACGACAGCGCCGACGGCTTTCAGCTTTTCGACGATGGCTTCGGCATCCTCCTTCTTCATATCCTTCTTCAACACCGCAGGCGTGCCCTCGACGAGCTCTTTCGCTTCTTTAAGACCTAATTCTGTAATCGCACGCACTTCTTTAATCACCTTGATTTTCTGCGCCGCGTCGAACGATTCGAGCTTGACGGTGAACTCTGTCTTTGCTGGCGCCGCCGCCGCCGCCGCGGGCTCCGCGGCGCCGCCGCCACCACCACCAGCAGCCATCGCGCCACCACCACCGCCCATCATCATACCACCACCTCCACCGAACATCATACCGCTCATGTCACCCAACCCGAGTCGTTCCGCCAACGAATCGCACAACTCGTTAATCTCAATCAACGTCAACGCGCACACTTGATCCACAATCGCTTGCACCTTGGGCGTCGTCTTCGCGCCCATTTTCTTATCAAGATCTACAACCACGTCATCATCTTTCGCATTCTTAGCCTCCATATCATCGTCAGCGGCGTCAGCGGATGCTGAGGATCCGGCGAACCCTCTCGCAAACGCCGGCGTTCTCGCCCCGTCCCGCTCGCGACCGCGATCGCCTTCACGCGTCGCCTTCCCGTTCGTCACATCTCGCGATGACGCCGATGACGTCGTCATCAATGATCGGCACGTCGCCGTCGCCGTCGCTGCCGCGCACTGTCGCGACGATATCGCCGTCGTCGTCAACGCACGGCGGCTCGATCGCATCATCATTCCGTGCATCATGGCTAACTATTCAATGTCGACGCGTTCTATCACCGCCGCTCAATGGGTGGATAAATACCGAACCGAGTCGTGCGATGTCGTACGCGTGCGTGCGTGCGCTTCGCGGTGCGTCCGACGACGGAGGCGACGAATGAGGACGACAAAGTATATAGGGTTTGTGCGCGGCGTCTGGCGGTTGAACGCGTCCGACGCCGGCGGAATCGATGATGAATGACAACGTGTTCATGGCTATGGTATACGACACATGTCTACGCGCACGAGCGCACGGGGTGTGTGTGCTGGGTTCTAACTTCTCCGAGGCATGCGCTTGAGTTTCGATGTCATGCGACCGAACGCCGAGCCGGATGTCGTCGGAGCGGCGGCGGATGATGTCTGCGGCGGCGGTTGGAGAGCGGGCATCGAGGCGGGGTTTGGTTCGGCTGGGGTGATTGTGGCGATTTGCCAACCACCGTCTCTGAGCATTGTTTCCACTTGCGCGCGATGGGCTTGGTCGAGGGCGGTGTGCGCCGATTCGCCGCCGAGGAGGGCGACGAGCGCCGGAGCGACGGCGGCGAAGAGCGCGCCGTCGGCGCCGAGTAATTCTCGAGCTGCGGCGAACAAGGCAGTGGCCATCGCGCAGTCGTCTTGGGTGAACGACTTGCGATTAGTGCGCTCGTGTGCGGGGAAATTAGCCTGCGCGAGCGCAGACACGGCGTTGGCGGCGGAGACCGCGAATGTCGTCCCGGGCACCGAAGCGCCGCGCGACATCGCAGCCACGACGGCTACGCGAACGTCGATGTCGACATCCGCCGCCAAGATCTCGAGCTGACGCATCGTGTGCGTGGCTGCGTCGACGGATTCGTAATGCGAACACGCCACGCTCGCCAGAGCGAGGGCGGATTCGCAACGTATGTATTTCGCCGCGTCGGCTCGCAGCGCGTTCAACGTCGGGTAGACGTCCTCGAGCACCGAGGGCGTCGGCAACACCTCAGACGTCGCCGCGAGTAGTCGCGTGGTGAGCAATCGTACGCCCGGCTCGTTATCCGGTTTCGCGCATCGCTTCAACGTTCGAAGTAAACACGCGTTGTGTCGCTCTAAAGCAGCCAAATAACGCGCGGCGTCACCCATAATGTCAGACGTCGTCGCGTCTTCGGACCTCGGGACATCCGACGATACCTTCGGCGCCTCAACCTCGATCAATCGCTTGAGGTAGTCCTCGAGCACGTCATCACCGTTCGGGGTGTTGGGCACCACACCCGCGAGTAGCATTGGGAGCACCGCCGCGCGTTGGTCGCGACTCACCACGCACGCCTCGTTGAGCTCGTCAATCAACGTCGACCGCGTGACGCGCGGGCCGACCACCTTACACCACGACGTGAGCGCCGCGCACATACTCTCGCGCACGGATTCTTGACCAACCACGTCGGGTGCGACTGAACTGATGATGCGAACGATGACGCGCGAGGCGTCATTGACGCACCACGTCGCGAGCGGCCACGTGGCGTCATTCGCGAGGGCGACGTCGACGGCGTCGGGGTCGCCGCGCGTATGTTCTGGTGCCGACCGCTCGATGGCGCCCCGAATGGTAGGCATCATGGATTCGAACATTCGCATCGTCGCCGACGCGCGCCAACGCATGCGATCGGCTTCTTCGGGAGATGACCATCCGGTAAATGCGCGTTCGGCTCCGGCGCCGGACCATCCGCTTTCGAGCGCCGCGAGCGCCGCGTTGAATAATTTTGGCGCAAACACATCGGTAAAACGATTCATAGACACCGTCGATGCGTTTTGTGACGACAAATACCATTCTGCGATCGCTGGAGCGAGGTCAAGACGCGCGGCGTCGGCCACGTCTTCCGAACCGTCGGACGCGAGCGCCAACGCGACGTCCTCGGCGACGTCGGCGGCTGCGGCGTCGCTCGGCGCGCGAGCGGCAATGTATCGCGACATTCCGCGCGCACACTCTGCGCGCACGTCATCGCTCGGGTCTGCCGCGCCACGTTTGAAGCTATCAATGATGAATGCGTTCGAGTTGTACCACGACGACGACCCGAGCTTGGCGACAACGTCGAGCGCCAATACTCTGCGTTCGTCCCCGTGCGTGGCGGCGGCGGATGTTTCAGCGCTTAAACATCCACGGGAAAACATACCATCAAAGGCATCGACGCCCACAACTTCACCAACGTTTGCGATGGCGTTTGCGATCGCCAGACGTTGGTCTTCGTTTGGTTTCTTGTACATTTCTAAAAACATATTCGCCGCTCGAGCGGCTCGAGTGGCGTCACCCGCCGCTCGTGCGCACGCGCGAGAAATCATCGGTAACAACTCCAGGCGTGCGCTCGCGGGGAGTTTCCCGACAACAGCGCTAATCACATTCAAGCACACGTCAATGGTTTCGTCTTCTTCGATCGTCGTTCGCGGTGCACCGCCGTGTATCGACGTCCAATCATCCGAAGCCGTCGCCTCGGCGTCAGTTTCGGCGCCCAAGCGCGAGAGCAATCGAGTCACCTCACTCGTCGCCGCATTCGCCCGCTTTTCCCACGAAGAAGATGATTTTTTCATCATATTCAACTCTTCGTTTGCGTTGGCTAAATTCTCGCTCACAGTGGCGTGTTCGTCACGCAAAGTGGTGATTTCTCGCTCGAGCTCGTCCACGCGCGCTCGAGCGCGCACCAATTCGCTCTCCGCCGCGTCGCTCCGCGCTCTCTCGCTCTCCAACGCCGCCGCCGTGTGCTCGGCGACGCGTGCGCGGTCGTACATCCTCCTAAGCGCCCCGCGTTCGCCAGCGATCGACGCTTGAGGCGAGTTTCCGAACGATTGCTCATCCAACGTCGCCGCCGTCGGCGATTCGTCCCGCATCGCGAGCGCCGCCGCTCGAAATCCCCGCCGAGATAAAAACTCATAACACGCCGCATCGAGCTTGGCATCCGTGTCTACGTGCGCTTGCGTAGACGTGCTCGCATCCATGCTCGCATCGGCGCGCGGAACCGCACCAAAGGCGTCATCCGCGTCCATAGCCGCGCGCGTCCCATCCGCGTCGTCTCGCGCTCTCAACGCTGATGCTGATGATGATTGCTTTCCATGACGCGCGAGATCGTCCCTGGCGATGCGCAAATCGTACTCAGCCACCGCAGCGCGAGACTCGGCATCGATCACGCGTGCGGCGCTGACGCCAGAATCAAACGTCTCGCGTACGGCGCGTAAAACTTGCGCGGGAAACCGTTGCGAGTCGGTGAAAAACTTGTGCAGCGTGAGCCGCGCGGCGTCGTCAGCGGCGAGCGCGCCCGTGCGTTTGGCGTCGATGTACAGCTCGTACAGCGCGCACCAATACCCGCGCTGGATGAGGTAGAGCGCGGTGGGGAGGAGCTCGGCGTCGGGCGGCATCGAGAGCGCGCTCAACCTCTCGCGTCGCGGAGTGAAGCTAGAGAGCGTTTCTTCTGACGAATGTTTTGTGACTACACGGAAGAGACTAGAGTACACGCGAGGAGGAGGTTTCTAATAAACGACACGAGCGTTATTTCTTTATCGCGCTGATGTAAAGCACTGTTTATGACATGCGTGAAATGAACGACAAACAAACACCGTCAGTACGAGCGTTCACCCAATCGTTTGACTCGACTGTCTTCGCGAGCTCCAAGCAATATTATCCACACACGCACGCGAGATCACACGTACCGTTATTGCCACGAATAAAAGCATCACCATACTTATTTTTTAATTGTCCGTTGACGTACTCCTACACCGCGCGCGCGCATAGAGCACTCAGTCGTTAGTCGCGAGCGCCGACGCGATCGATCGAGGTGAACCTAACGACGCGCACACGACTCACGTCGCGCGCATCACCATCGCATCGTCGTCACCCACCTCCGTTTGCTCCATCGCAATGTTCATGTATCCATCTAAACACGCCAAGATCCCTACAGCGATAACCACGCGCGTCGTCGCGCCAATACCGTCAGTCATCATTCATTCATTCTTTCAATCATCAACCATCAGCGTCGGGACAATCACAACGCTCGAATGCGCCGCGAACGGCGCGCGTACCTCGATAATCCACCCCAGAGTTCAACTTCACGCTCACTTTCTTGCCCTTGATGGCTTTTAAGAAATCCGCCGGGGATTTCCCTTCGCTCGCACCGCTGCTCATGATTCGAAGCGTTGGCGTCGCACACTGGCGCGCGTCAAACATCGCCGCGTGCCGCACGTTGTGAACGCACGCACGGCGCGACGATGGCGACCATGGCGACGACGATACCGATGACGATGACGACGCGCGCGACGGGCGGCGTTCGCGCGCGATCGCAGGCAGCACCGGGCGTGAAATCATCGGCAGCGGCATCAATGCATCGTCACATGACGACGAAACGAAGCGCGCGCTGTCGGGCCGAGGGCGACGAACGCGTCCCTGGGTCGGCGCGTCAGGCATCGGTTGGGGAAATCGAAACCCTGGTGAACCCACTCATCGCGTCGACGAAAACGTTGAATGATGGGATTGCAAAGTTTTACGACGAGTCGAGCGGGTTGTGGGAAGACGTGTGGACGGCGGAGGGCGGAGGCGATGGTACGCACATGCATCATGGGTACTACGCCGTGGGTAATCGAGGAGAGAATGGTGGGAGTTTGAATCATGCGCAGGCGCAGGTGGATATGATTACAGAGAGTTTGAAGTGGGCGGGCGTGGATGCGATGACGCGCGTCGTGGACGTCGGGTGCGGCATCGGCGGCTCGTCGCGGTTCATGGCGAAAAAGTATGGGTGTCAAGCCGAAGGCGTGACTTTGTCTCCTGTGCAAGCCGCGAGGGCGAATACGCTGTCACGTCAAGAGGGTTTGGGAGATAAAGCGCGCTATCAAGTCGCCGACGCGTTGAACATGCCGTTTGAGAATGGCGCGTTTGATTTCGTGTGGTCGATGGAGAGCGGCGAGCACATGCCTGATAAGAAGAAGTTTGTCAACGAGCTCGCGCGCGTGTGCGCACCGGGAGGGAGAATTCTGATTGTCACGTGGTGTCATCGCGTGTTAGAGCCCGGAAAGTCTCTCGAACCTGCCGAAAAGGTATTGCTCGATCGCATTTGCGACGCCTATTACCTCCCGGCATGGTGCTCCATCGCCGACTACGAGGCGCTCGCCAAAGACGCGGGTTTGGTGGATATACGCACCGAGGATTGGAGCGAAGAAGTCAAGCCGTTCTGGAAAGGTGTGATTAAAACCGCGTTGACGCTTAAAGGGGTCATGGGTCTCATCAAGGCGGGTCCGGCGACGTTGCGAGGCGCGTTGGTCATGCCTCTCATGCAAACGGGCCTCGCCACGGGCACCATCAAGTTTAATTTAATCACCGCACGCAAGCCCGCGGCGTAGACACTTACATTGCTCACAAGTGTATCATTTATGACGACGATTACCACTTGTCGGTAATCACACGAGCCATCTCACGCGACGCGCGAGTAACCTCGAAGGCTGTGTAATTCAGAAGAATTTTCTTGTAAACCATCACACGTCGACTCGCGCGCGCGCGCGCGCGACGCACGAGAACAACCGGTACCCAAAAAAACAGTGCGCGGTACAGGGGAAGCGTCGCACGCGTGACGACGCGAATTATACGCGGCGAAGCGGTGAAATCCCATGCTCGACGGCGCTATAAAAAGCGCACTTGAATACGAACAGTCGCGCGATGACGATGAAGTCGACGACGACGACGACGATGGGTTGAGTGCCAGCGCCAGGGCGTGCTTGGCACAGATAGATGGCACAGATGGCGACGAGTCGTCCGCGCGGCTGATTCGCGCGTCACGGGAAGTGGCGGTCGAGCGAGAGCGCAGAGCGAGAGCGCAGAGCGAGCGTTGGCGCGCAGAGCGAGAGCGCGACGCTCCAGCTGATGCCATATTCGTACACGCGTTAGCGACGTCGCCGACCACGAATATTTGTCCTCATGTGTGCGGGCGTTACGATTACGATCCCGTCGCGTCGTGGACGACGTGCGATTCGAGTCGTCAAAGTCGCCGCGACGACGAACGTTTGCTTCCAATCTCCGTGTGGGCTCAACCCGATCGTATTTTAGGCGGCCGCGTGGGCCAACCCGGCGACGCGCACGTCAGTCGTCGCCAAGCCACGCGTGCGATAGAGCCCAAGGTCAAGCATCAGGGAAAAGCCATGGTGCCACAGCAAAGATCGACGAATATGTTTGCGTTGATGGCGCACGACTGATGGCTAAAAATACGTTGTTTTGTTATCACGTCATCTATTTTACTTCTACGGCTGTGCACGCGCGCGTGCGCGCGTGTGCGTGTCACTATTCATATGATTATCATCAACATTATCATCGTCTGCTGCTTTCGCGCTTTTTACACGTCGGGCAAATCCACTTCCCTTTCACCTTGTTCTTCACCGACAACCCGACGCACGCAAAGTGATACCATTCGATTGGACAATCGTCATTCTCGCACGCAATCATCTCCCCGAACGACACTTGTTGACAAATGCAATATGTAGGCTCGTTCGGATTCGCCATCGGCGCATCATACGCCCCAGAACCGACAAACCCACCCGACGCCGGCGACGCCGCGTCGGCGTCGCCCAAAGCGCCAGAGTTTCGCACCGCCAAATCATCATACGACCTATCACGCGCGCGCACGGCTTCCTCAAACACCGCTAAATCCCGATCAAGCTTTGTTATCGCCTCATCCACGGCATCGTACGCGCCTTGCGCCGTCGCCACGCGCGCATCCGCCAACGCGCGCATCGTCTTCGCGCGCGTCTCCAGCTCGCTCACCGCCCGCGCGCGCATCGCCTTCAACGCCGCCGACGAAGACGCCGACGATGAACCATCACCACCACCATCCACCGCCACCGCCGCATCCATGACTTCACGCACGAGCGCCGCGCACGCGCGGCTTTCCGCATCCATGGCGTCATCCAACGCCCGCGCTCGCATCGCCCCGCTCGCGAGCGCTCTGTCCACCCCACCGCCGTCGCACCCCGCCGCCATCGCCGCCGCCATCGCCGCCGCGCACGACATCACCGCGCGCCCACTCGCGCCCGTCGCCCACTCGCGCCCGTCGTCGTCCACTGGCGCGTCGTCGTCCGTGGGCGACCGAATTCAAACGCGTCCGCGAGCCGCGCAGGATGGTTTTGTTTAGATACGGGTGTATACGAACCACAGTATGAGTATCGGTCGCCCGTATAAACACTCTGACGGGTTTTGTTGTTTATATAGAGGGTAAGCATGAGATTATAGTGCACGGGGTATATTCCGCGTCCTCGCGGACGGTTGCCGCCTTTGCGCGACGTCGCGACGCGCGTCGGACGACGTACGCGCACCGAGCGCCCGACGCGCACGACGCGCACGACGCGATGGGGTTCAAGACGTCGCATCGACGCGATGGGGCGAATGTGCGGCGACGCGAGCGCGCGGAGGATCGAGACGCGCGCGCGCCCGGGGCTGGTGGTGCCACGGTCGATGACGGCGGCGCTGGGAAGCCGACGACGGGGCGCGAGGGTCGACGAAGCGCGAATGAAACCGCCGGGGTGTACGCGGTGCTGGTGTTTATTGCGTTGAGGTTCGCGCAGAGGTATTTCAAGTTTAGCAAGAAGAGGTTTATCACGACGGAGTGGGACGCGCCGCTGACGACGACGCGCGACGCGTATTTGAGTCCATGGAAGTTTGAGGCATTGAAGCAGTGCGCGTTGACGCATCCGAAGCTGCGCGTGAAAGAAGGGTTGAATGATAATGGGTTCTCCAAGACGCGCGGGTTTGTGGTGAAATTCAACACCGAGGGCGTGGATGAGTTCAAGGCGAAGGAGGAGTACGCGTGCTTTCGAGACGTGTTTGACGATATTCGATTGCCCGACGCGAACGCGTTCGTGATGAATATATTATTATGCGAACTCGGTGATTACGATCAATATAACGCCGACGAGCTCTCGGTTGGATTGCATTTAGACACCACGGTTGGTATTTATTCTCGTCACATGTTCGTCGCGCACCAAGTGAGCGTGTTGTACGCGTCGGTGCCAAACGACATGCGCGGCGGCGCGCTCGAAGTGTTCCCATACGGCGACGGCGACCCTAGGCTTGGGGCCACGCCCGACGAGGTCATCGCGCCCAAGGAAAACACCCTCGTCACCTTTCGCGGCGACGCGTTTCACCAAGTGAAATCCTACAGCACGCGCACGGGTCGAGAACGCGTCTCGCTCGTCCTCGAGCAATACAAAATCGACGACGAGATGTACCCCAAAACCCTACGTTTCCACGAGGCGTTCAAATCTAACATGACCATGATGTAGCTCGCACATTGCGTCGTCATCGTTATCGTCGGCGGCGTCGTTATCGTCGTGCATATGTAATATTTATGTTACGCGTTTGTCTCTCAACATGTGAAACGTCGCGCCTGGTCATGATTCGTCGCGAGTCCCCCCCCAAACACAAACAAAACCACCGAGGGAGGGAAACCCCACGCCGTCGCCCGGCGCGCGCGGCATTCGCCCGCGCGACGCACGACGACGACGACGACGATGCAAGCCATCACCATGCGCGCCGCACCGGCGATGAGCGGTGTCAAGTTATCCACCACCGCGCCGCGCCGCGCGACGACGACGACGACGCCGGCGCACGCCGCGCGACGCACCTCGGTGCACGCGCTCGCTGCGGCGGTCGATCAGCTCACGTTCGACGGCGCCAAGTCCGGGTCGTCGACGCTTGAACTCAAGACGGCGCGCGCGGAGGTGGCGAAGGGTTTGGTGCATAAATACGTCGTCATGGTTCGACAAAACGCTCGACGGGTGCGTGCTCGCGCGATCGCGTACGCGCGCGCATCGACGATGACGACGAATGCGATTGCGTGACCTCGAAACCCCGAAAGGCGCCCGCGTGGACGACGGCGATGGGCGCGCGCGATTGATCGTGCGGCGATCGCGGGCGATGACGGGCGCGAGCGATGATGATGAATAATGTGTCGTCGTCATCCAACGCCGCGTTCGACGTCGTTCGGTGTCGCCGCCGCGGTGGGCGACGCGCGCGTGGGGTGGGGGTGAAAACCCTTATCTGAGGGGTTTGGTTTTCGCGCCCGTACGCGCGCCGCGTCGAACGAAACGACGACGAGAACGCGAGGTGACGTCGCGCTGTGTGTGTTTCTGTGTACTGACCGAGTGGCGTGTGTGTTGCGATGTAACAGGGTACGGCGAGCACGTTGACCAAGAGCGAAGTCCGGGGTGGGGGCAGAAAGCCGTTCAAGCAAAAGGGGACGGGGAACGCGCGTCAAGGGTCTTCGCGCTCTCCGCTCAAGCCGGGCGGGGGTGTGTCGTTCGGCCCGAAGCCGCGTGACTGGTCGATTAAGATGAACAAGAAGGAGCGTCGTTTGGCGATGGCGACCGCGTTGCAATCTGCGGCGAGCGCGATGATTGTGATTGATGACATTTCTGGCAACATTTCCAAGCCGAGCGCCAACGATTTCAACAAGAGTTTGCAAAAGTGGGGCGTTGGTGCGACCGAAAAGGCGTACGTCATCACCAAGGATGCGAACCCGAATGTTACGTTGAGCACGCGCAACATTGCTCGCGTCGTGCACACGGACATTACGCACTTGAATGTGTACGACGTGTTGAACGCCGACAAGGTTGTCGTCGACGCCGCCGCGCTCGCGCACATTCAATCCTTCTTTGGTGAGAATGGCCAGGCTTGGGAGTAAGTACTGCGGAACGGCCGAGTTAGTCTTGCTGCTACACGCGTAATATATTTTACAAACCTAGATACTTCTTTGGACTTGAATTGTGTAATTTGACGTCCCTTAATTTGAGAAAACTCGACGAGCGAGAGCCCCAATTCTTGTTCGCGCGGCCAGCGCGTGCGGTTGAACTCGACTCGACTCGACTACACGTACGACGGCGACACTTCTTCGAGGGTGATTGTGATTTTCAAGTCGCGGTTGCCCGCGATGCGCGTGCCGTCGTTGAGCACGACGCCGCGCTCGCCGTACGCCTTGGCGCTCGGCGCGTACACCGTACGCACACCTCCACGCTTCATCGTGCGCACACCCTCTTCGATAGCCTCACACACCGGCGGTAACAACGGCTTCTTTTCAAACGTAAACGCAATCGGTCGTCCACTCTTCTTGGTATTCAAGTATTCCGCCCCCGTCTCGGCGTCGGCGACGAGCAAGTTGACGCCCACAAAGTCACCTTTTTTCGGCGACGCGCCACCACCTATGCGCGCGTCCGCGATTTTCAACCCCGAATCACCGAGCTCAACAATCTCCCCCGACGCCTCCACATCGCGCTCGAGCAACGCCTTGACGATCTCCCCCCCCTCCACCGACGCGAGCGCCGCGACCAAGCCCAAACCGCCGACAATCCCAAACCGACGCGTTAAAAACCTCGACGCCGTGGCCACGGGATCGTACAAATTCACCCCGGACCCGGGCAAGGGTTTATCCTTCCGCGACGGCGACCGCGACGGCGACGACCGCGACGACGACGACGTGTTCGCCCCATCGTCCTCATCACGCGTCGTCGTCATCCTCGCGCTTCCGTCGTCGTCCTCGCTCGCCCTCGCGCGTCGACGCACGACGACGACCGCGCGGTGGTGGTGGTGCTCGCGGACCCGTCGCGTCATCGCACCATCCACCCGCGCTCTCCTCGTCGTCCTCGTCGTCCTCGTCGTCGTCATCGTCGTCGTCCTCATCATCATCATCGTCATCGTCGTCGTCGTCGTCGCGGTGTCCCGAACGACGACGACCCGACTGACGACGACAGTCAGTCAGGTGGCGCGCGGGGATTGATAATCGGACAGTCGGATTTCCCATTCGGACATTTATGACACCATTCATCACATATTCGAACACACACATAGTACTATCGATAGTAGTATACTATGTGTGTGCCCAGTATATATATTACATCGCGGTCCGGTCGCGCACCGACGACGACGACGACGACGACGACGACGACGACGACGACGACTGGACGACTGGACGAGGGCGGCGGCGTTCGCCGGCATTCGTTCGTCGGTGGGTGGGTGCCCGATCGCGAGCGCGCGACTCGCGAGGTATAGAGAGATATAGATACACATGACCACCGCCGCCGCGAACGCACCGATGTTGGCGTTTTTAAAGGTGGATGCGCGCGCACCGCTCGCGACGACGCACGGGCACGGACACGGGCACGCGCGCGATGATGGGCACGGCGACGATGCGGGTGACCATCGAGACCACGAGGAGGGGTTCGTGAAGCTCGCGGCGCGACTCGAGCCTGGGTTTACGGGCACGACGCATGCGTACGTGGTCAAGGTACCGGCGAACGCGCGAGAGGTGAACGTGATGGCGACGTCGTTCGCGGCGGGGACGCGCGTGGAGATCGACGGGACGACGGGGAACATGGCGTTGCGGAGCGCGACGGGCGGGAAAGACGTCGTGGTGGCGTTGGTGGATGTTCAAAGTGGTGAGACGCGAGCGACGTATACGTTGACGTGTGAGGTTGATGACGCGATGTCGTGCGAGGGTGAGGTGGTGATGAAGGAGAAACCCAAGGTGGAGGGCGCGGAGGAGGCGCACGGGCACTCGCACGACGGCGTGCCGTGCGACGGCACGCACCATTCGCACGGGCACGGACACGCGCACGGGGAAGAAAAGAAGCAAAAGTGTGGACACGACCATGGAGATGATGGTGGTGAGTGCCACGGACACGACCACGGTCACGGACACGGGGAGAAGACGGAAGATCATTCGCACGGGCACGGGCACGCGCACGGCGAAGAGAAAAAGGAGGCGCACTCGCACGATCACGGCCACGGTCACGGGGAGAAGAAGGAAGATCATTCGCACGGGCACGGACACGCGCACGGCGAAGAGAAAAAGGAGGCGTGTGGGCACGACCATGGACACGACGAGTGCCACGGGCACGCGCACGGCGAAGAAAAGAAGGAGCACTCGCACGGTCACGGCCACAGCCATTAGAGCGACACATCATAGCACGATGTGAAGGAACTTAAACCGCGAAAGAAAAGGAGAAGTAGAAGTGATATCAAATTATAAACACCTGCGCTTCGCATGCGACGACAAAGCGTCTATTCGAGGGACAATTCTTCGTCGTTGGCGCGCTTGCCGGATTTCAACGCGTTGTAAAACTCATGCGTCTCTTCAATCACACCCATCGTGTACGCCTTGTCCATGCACTTGTCGTCCAAGCCGAACTTGTTTTGCGGCTTACCATCCGGGGTCTTGTAGTCGCGGAACCACACACGGATCTTCTCGAGCTCGCCCGGGAAGTGCTTTTCGACGTCGGCGACGTCGTTAATGTCCTTCGCCTTCGGGTCGCTGGTGGAAATGGCAATCACCTTCCAGTCCAACTCGCCGTCATCAATCATGGCGTACACGCCAACCGGCTTCACCGGCGTCACAGAACCCATGGCGAGCGCGGACGAACCAATCTCTACGACGTCCACGGGGTCGTTATCGCCCGACACCTTCATCGTCGGGTGCTCGTGCTTCGGGTCTTCCCACGTTTGCGGCAACATACCATAGTTCCAGTTGATGTTGTACGGGTAGTCACGAAGCTTACCCTTCTTCGTATCTTGCTTGATCGGCGTCAACTTCTCATCCGTCGCCACTTCCATCTTCGCCTTGGTTTCCTTTGGGATTTCGCAAATAAAGTTCATGCTCCCATCGGCGTTCTTCAACGGAACGTCATGCCACGGCGACACCTTGGCGCCGCTTTCATCCTGGAAAAACACACGGAACTCCAACGACGGGAAATCCCCCGTGCGCGCGTTCGTGTACGCCGCCGCGGACACCACGCGCGTGCGCGAAATCTGCCGATACTGGTGCGCCGATCGCAGCGGCGCCCGCTGCGTCGTCGTCGTCGTCGTCGTCTTCATCGTCGCGCGCGCCGCCATGCGCGACGCCGTGCGTAAAATCATCGCCGGTGCAGACATGTCTAGTACTACGCGTGCGTGCGTGCGTGTGTCGACCACCACCCGACGACATCCACTATCCATCATCCGCTCCTCCATCGCTTTTTTATCCACGCCCATTCATGTTCGGACATGTGGGTCCCCACCCGGTCGTCGCGTGGATTTATGATGCTATACCTGATCGACGCGACACAGTGTGCCATGGTGATCATAGTGTGGACGTGGTATGCGCCAGTGTGCACCCATCCATGCATCCATGCATGTGCGCGCGATGTCCACGCGCGCGTATGGGGCCGTGCGTCGCGCACTATGGAGGTCAACGCCTCGCCCGCCACGCGCGCGCTGACGTGGGCCCACGTCCGGGGCACGCGGGTGTCCGGCGTCCGTTCGATGGCCGCCGACCGACGTGCCCGTCGGAGACGTCACTCGTGCGTGCGCGCGTGCGTGTGCGTGGACGACGACGCGAAGACGACGACGCGAAGAAGACGACGCGAAGACGACGGCACACCCACGCGAGTGTTTACGTGACGCGCACACGCCAACGACATCGCTGGTTCGACGCGAGCCGCGGGGTGGTGTGGGAATTATAATTGCGCGACGTGTGGTTGCGCGCGATGACGGACGGGGTGAAGATGCGGTCGTCGATGCGAGTTCGCGGCGTGCTCGAACGTGGGTTTGCAGTGGCGATCGTGGGTGTGGCGTGCGGTGCGCGTGCGGTGGCGGCGCAGGGGGGGGCGCACATGTTCACGAGCAGAGCAACCTTGGACGTCGCCGTTAACATATGCTTGGCCGACGACCCGACGGGGGGGTGCATCTGCGCGAATATCCCTGGCGGGTGTGGTGAGGCAGGGAGTAGCAATTTGCCACAGTGGGACGTTCGAGGTATTGCCGATTTTTCGTCGTTGTTTCAAGATCAAGGGGACTTCGATCAAGATTTAAATGGTTGGGTCGTCGACGACGTGCGCAATATGAATGGCATGTTCAAAGGCGCGTCGGCCTTTACGCACGATCTCAACACGTGGGATACTTCGGGTGTCACCGACATGCGAAGCATGTTTCAATATTGCGGCAATTTTGACGGAGACATAAACGGTTGGAACACAGGTGCCGTGACAGACATGAGTTTCATGTTTGACGGCGCAAGTCAGTTCAACAAGGCGTTGTCCGAATGGGACACGAGCGCGGTGACGGATATGAACAGTATGTTTCAATCGGCGTTCGCTTTCTTTGGCGATGTCGCTAGATGGAACACAGCCGCTGTGAAAGACATGAGTAATATGTTCAATGGGGTGCAAAACTTCAACCAAGACGTCGACTCCTGGAACACCGGCGCGGTGACGGATATGAGCTTCATGTTTGAAAACTGTGAATTCTTCCAAGGAACTCTTTCTCAGTGGGACGTCTCACGTGTGCAGAATTTCAATAATATGTTTTCGGGAGCAACCAATGCTAACCCGTTCATCGTTGATTGGAACACGGCATCCGCCACTAGTATGGCGAGTATGTTTTATCGAGCGAGAACATTCAACATGGATATTACCGGTTGGAAC
>Ga0222714_10003367_pt1 | contig 16335 bp, 10 predicted proteins | sample C33_3DmetaG_FD_165048 | JGI IMG/M metagenome (GOLD analysis project Ga0222714, IMG submission 165048) | Estuarine water microbial communities from San Francisco Bay, California, United States - C33_3D | ecosystem: Environmental > Aquatic > Marine > Unclassified | place: USA: California...
AGCAAATTCCACAGGCTATAGTAAAAGAGGTAGAGCTATGTTTACTGACTCTTTTGCACCAGCAGAGTGGAGTTTCAGTACTTATATGAGACCAACAGTTTCAGGAGCGAACAATGCATGGACAAATGGCGACCACACAGGTAACGCCGTAACATTTGCCGTAGAAGGACCACTTTGGGCTGCTATGAGTGCCAACACTTATGACAGAGCCGTAAACGGTGGAGACTTCCAATCAAATGCAGCTGTCTTTGATTTCGCAAACTCAAACCAAGTTACTCTTGGTGTATTTGATCTATACTTTGTACTCGGTGCTGCAAAAGACACTAGTACAGAAGTTTATACAACAGGTACACAGGGTGTAACAGTTTACAAACTTGCAAACTGTTCAGTTGGTTCTGCTTCAATTGACTTTGATATTGAAGGAATCGCACAGATTGCTTGGTCTGGAAACGGACAAACAGTTGAAGAAGTGGCTTCTATTAATACAGCAGCTGCAGGTCTAACAACTAAAGGTTTAATCAGAGAAGGTATAGATACAACATCTAACTTCATAAGACAAAAACTAACAGACTTAACTATTAGCTTTGACGTATCAGAATCAACAGGTACATTAGGAGCTTTAAATGTTGATGGAAGTGATGTATCATACGATATCACACTAACTGGTGGTAATATTACAATCGAAAATAATCTTACTTACCTAACTCCTGAGACACTAGGACAAGTTAATCTACCACTTGGTCATGTTATGGGCACAAGATCAGTATCAGGTAACTTTACATGTTACTTAAATGATACTGCAAATGGCTCACTTGATCTTTTCGAAAGATTACAAGAATCAAGAGGTGTTATTACTAACGCATTTGATTTAACTTTCGGAATTGGTGGATCTGGTAATACACCAAGATGTAATGTCGAAGTTGCAAAAGCACACTTAGAATTACCAAGCCACTCACTTGATGACGTCATAAGCGTTGAGGTAAACTTCCACGGTCTACCCAGTGACTTATCATCAAGTACAGCCGCAAACGCTACTAACGAAGTCAAACTTACTTACGTTGCTAGCTAATATTAACAATCGTGCGGGGCTTCGGTCCCGCACATCCTTATAGGAACGAGAATGACAGAAGAAACAAAACAACCAATATCATTAAAGAGTTTATTAACTCCAAGTAAAACTGTCGAATTTGACTATCCTGGATTTGAAGGATTTAAAGTAAAACTTACTTACCTTGCCAGAGAAGAATTGATGAAATTGAGAAACAGATGTGTATCTCAAAAGTTTAATAAAAAAACTAGACAATTCGAAGAAGAGTTTGACGCTGACAAATTTTTGCCAGAATATGTTAAAGCCGTAATTCAGGGGTGGAAAGGCTTAAAATATTCATACTTAGAAGAGCTTCTACTGGTGGATATAAAGGATCTCAACCCATCCGATGAATTAGTGTTTACACATGAAAACGCAGAAACTATGATGCGAAATGCTAATGATTTTGATACGTGGGTTACTGAAACTGTTGGTGACTTAGAAAATTTTACTGGACGCAAGTAGAAGAAGTACTTGCGATAATAAAAAGATTCTACGCAGATACACATATTGATTTACAAAAATATTTAAATATCTGTGAACAACTAGGGCAAGAGCCCGATCCTGATAAAATGCCGCCTGATGTAAGGGATTTACCTTACGAAGTTCAGGTGGCATTTTTTGTGCACGATCTTTTATCTGATAGATGGGAAGGCTTTAATGGTATACACTTAGGAAAAGATTGGGCACCTTTATCTCAACTTTATGATATTTATGAAGTTGAGAATAAAAAGATAGTTACATACTTTTTAAAACATATTGAAGCAAATAATTCAGAAGCTATAAATAAAAAGCAAGATGAACGTAGAAAAGCTGAGCAAAGGCAGGCTAAGAGTCAAACGACTATAAAACGCAGATAATGGCAAAAAATAATGAGATAATTCTACAGATTAAAGTTAATGATGCACAACTTAAACAGTTAGGATTACAATCAAAAAAGACAGCAAAAGACGTAGACAGCGTAGGTCGTTCGGCGCATAGCGCAGATAGACAATTAAAAGGCGCAGCTAAAGCATCTTCTAATACTACTAAAAACTTTTCAAAAATGTCTCAAGGTATCAATGGAGGACTTGTTCCTGCGTATGCTACTTTTGCGGCATCTGTCTTTGCTTTAGGAGCTGCGTTTAGAGGTCTAGAAGCTTCCGCAAATTTTAGAATTTTACTTGAAGGACAAAAAGCATTTGGAGAAGCTACAGGTCTTGCTATGAGAAATATAGCAAAAAGTGTACAAATGGCAACAGAAGCTCAAATTACTTATAGTGAAGCTTCTCAAGCAGCTGCTATTGCATCGGCAGCTGGGTTTAGTGCTGATGATATTAATAGACTTGGTAAAGCCGCAACAAATGTATCTAAAGTTCTTGGTAGAGATGTTACTGATTCTTTTAATAGATTAGTTCGAGGTGTAACAAAAGCAGAGCCCGAGCTATTAGATGAATTAGGTATTATTCTTCGTCTTGAAATAGCACAAAATAAATATGCAGCAGCAACAGGTAAAGTAGCAAGTAAATTAACAATCTTTGAAAAACAACAAGCGGTTCTAAATGAAGTTCTGACACAAGCCGAAACTAAATATGAAGCAGTTGCAGAAAAAATTAAACCAAACACATTTACAAAAATGGCAGTTGCACTCGAAGGAGTAGTAGATGCTATTAAACCTTTTGTCGATAGCATATTAGCTCCTTTTGCAGATCTATTATCTAAAAATGTAGGTTTTGCTATTGCAGCAGTTATGTTATTTGTAAGCAGTATATTAAATCAAGTTGTACCTGCGTACGATGAATGGATGGAAAAATCCAGAGAGCAGAGTAAAGTAACTAAAGAAGCCGCAAAATTAGCTAGTGATAATGCAAAACTACATTTCAAAGCTATGTTTGGCGGTGCTGGAGCAGGAGGTGGAGTCACAGGTGTAAAAGATCTTCTAGGCGGACAACAACTAGAAGGAAAATCACAATTAGCACAGTTTAGTCGCGGAGAAATAGATACTCTTAGTGATAAAGCAAGAGCTAATATATCTTCTCAAATAAAACGAAATGTCGGAATATTTAAAGGCATGAGTGATGAGATGAAAATGAAATGGACAACAACTTTAGAAAAAATGAAAGTTGATAGTATTCGTAATACAAATATTATTAAAAGAACTTTTAACACTATTGGGCATGCATGGGCTGCTGTAACAAGTAAAATGGTAGCCATGTGGGAAGGCGCAATGGGTATGATAACTGCTATTGGTAGAGGAGCCATGATGGCTCTTAACAAAGCAATGGGACTTTTAGGTATAATTGGGATGATCGCAGCTTTAATAGGTATGTTAAAGCAAGGATATGACTGGATTCAAAAAATGTTTAGTCCCGAAAGTGTTATTAGATTTAGAGAAGAAGTAAAAAAAGTAAAAGATGAGTTTAAGAGCTTCAATGAAGAATTTATGAAAATTGGAGCTGCTTTTAGTTCTCAATTTGTAGATTTTTCCACAGGGGGAGACGCAATGATCTTCTTAGGAAAAGCAATTGATTCCATACCTATAAAAAGATTAGAGGATGCTCTACTTTTATCCGATAAATATGCACCTGTAAATAAAGATTTATATGAGTCTTATTCAGAAATGATAACAGGATTAACAAAACTAAATCCATTATTTGCAGCTTTTAATATTTCAGCTAATCAGAGAAATATAGCATTAGAAAAACAAGTAAAATCATTAAAACCATATTTAGAATACTACAGTAAATTAGGAAAAATAAATCAAGAGCAAGCTTCAAATTTAGAAAAGTTAAATAGGCTAGAAGCAGAAGGTATGTTTAAAGAAGATAGCATGTTACAAGCTGCTCGCATATATGGACAGATAGCATATGCTGAAAAACAAGCTGCAGATCAAGCAGCATTAATAGCAAAACAAAAAGGACTAACTGCATACCAATTAAAAAAAATAGCAGAGCGACAAAAACAAGATGAAGATAGTAGCAGAAAAAATCTAAAATTAGCACAAGATATTTTAGGGGTATTTAAGCAGCAAACTCAAGTAAAAGCAGAACAACTAGTTATAGAAACTCAATTAAGAATTGCAAGCAAATTTTCAAATAAAATATTAGCAAATAATTTAAAAATCCGACAGCTAGAAAATAAGATTATGGAAGAGTCTGCAAAGTTAGAGATTGATAAATTAAAGTATGCTAAGTCAAATGACTTGACCTTAAAAAATCAATTAGCAATACGTGAAAAACAAATAGAGTTACAACAAATTGAACTAGAAATGGAAAAATCTCTACTTAATTATAGAGAACAATTTATCAGAACAGCAGGTTCAGCAACTCAAACAGAAATGGGGGATGCTTTTTATAATGCAATCATCGGAAAAGAAACCAGCTTAAGAGATGCTTTATTAAATATGGCACAAGGGGTTGGGGATGCATTAGCAAAGAAAATATCTGAGCAAATGGCAGAACAAGCCACCAGTTTTTTATCTAACATTCCTGGTCTTGGATTTCTTAAAGATCCACAAGAGCAGCTAATGGATAGAGTACAGATTGTTCAAGATCAGCTTTTAAGTATAATTGAACAACAAGCTGCCAAAGAAGAGAAATTTATAGAAAGTGGTGGAGAAGTAGGAGAAGCTTTAAATAAATTAAGAGATGAATTACCAAAAGTATTTACATCTGGCTCTACCGAATTTAAAGACGCTATAATTGAAGCAAGTAAAATAGGATCCCAAATGTACTGGCAGGCAATCCAGGGAAGTCAAAAACCAGACCCAACAAATCTTCAAGATACTGCTTTAGATGCACTTAAGAACAAAAAAGATGTTGGAACTGCAGTAGGAGACGCAGCAAAAAATAATGCTCTTCTTGAAGGTAAAACTGAAGCAGAGGCAACCCTAATTGGTAGTATTGCAAAAACAGATATAGATCAGAAACTTGGTGGAAATATAATGTCAACTGCAGGGTCTATGTCAGATATTGGTAGCTTATTATCAAATAACAAACTTGGTGCGATAAATGCGCAAGATGTGTTAGCTAATACACTAACAAGTGAAATAGACAAAGGAAGTGATCTTTGGAGTATGATTTCAGGAATGTTTGGATCTCCATTCGGGAGTATGTTTGGAGGGCTTTTTGGAATGGCAAAAGGTGGTATCATGGGATACGAAAGCGGAGGAGTTGCTAGTGACCCAACCTACATAGTTGGAGAAGGTAAAAATTACGAAGCAGTTGTACCACTACCTGATAATAGATCTATTCCAGTAAAAATGAATGGTAATCAAGGAACAAATAATGTATCTGTAAATGTAAACATGGACGGCTCCTCAAGTACTACAGCAACAGGAGATGACGCAGCAGCTTTCGGCGCAGCCGTCTCTGCCGCTGTTCAAGAAGAAATACAAAAACAAACAAGACCTGGCGGTATATTAAATAGAGGTAAAGGCTAATGGCAATAGGATTTAATGTAGGTGGAAGTTTAGGAGTTGTAGCTCCAGATAAAGGGTTTACTAGAAAGACAACTCCAAAAGTACACTTAGCACAATTTGGAGATGGTTACGAGCAGAGAATCGTAAATGGTATAAATAGTTTAGCAGAAGATTTTTCAATCTCTATAGCAAATAGACCAAAAGATGAGGTTGATGATATAGTAGATTTTTTTGAATCAAAAGCAGGTGCTACTGCATTTGATTATACATTTTCAAATTCAAATGAAGCTGGAAGTGAACAAACAGTCAAAGTCGTATGTTCAGATTGGACTATGACTTGGGCATATGATGATTTTTATAGTTTAAATTGTACTTTTAGAAGAGTTTACGAAGCATGAGTGATTTAATATCAGCAGTTCAACAAATTGAGCCAGGCAGTGGTCTGGTTTATTTATATGAGATAGAAATTGCTGACGATACATGGAAATATTTTTCACCTTACAATAATGCAAACTTAACTAGTTTGCAAATGTATGATTACGCTTCAAATTCTCAGTTAAATACATACTATCCTTATCCTGTGATTGCAAAAGGATTTGAGCAAAAGATTGATGGAGTTTTACCAAGACCTACAATAACATTTGGCTTAGCTTCAAATTATCAAACAGCAAATACAAATACAAACGTTTATTTAGCAGCTGGTGGAGATTGGGATAGTTTATTAGGTAGAAGAATTGTAAGAAGAACAACACTTGCAAAATACCTTGTTGGAGGAGCAAGTAATCCAGGCTCAGGTAATACTCCAGTAGAGTTTCCAAGACAAGTTTGGATTATTGATCGAATTAAAGCAGAAACAAAAGCATCTGTAGAGTTTGAACTAAATAGCCCTTTTGATCTTGATGGTGTAAGATTACCAGCAAGAACTGTAGTTGGAAATGCCTGTGCTTTTATTTATACAGGTGCTTCACCAACATATATGCCTGCAGAAAAAAGAGGTGGGTGTTCTTGGCATAGAGAAGGTAAACTTTCTCCAAAGAATATTTATCCAAGTGGGCAAAATCCTGATGAAACAGTATTTACTATTTATGTAAATCAAGATGATAAATATATTATAAATAGTTCTACATCCTTTACTAATTGGGATGCAGCTGCAGGCGGTGCAAGTATTGCTGTAGATAGTTTTTTATCAAGTAATGTAGCAGTAGCAGCTGTAGCAGCAAATGGAGCAATATCAAGTGCAACTGTAAAAGATTATTGGCAAGCCGCTACAGCAGGAACAAAAACTTCACTAGGTACTCCATCGGATACAAATTCAAACTTTAATAGAGTTGTTACTTACAGTCAATGGACAAGTGGAACAACCTATACATGTTATACGAATGATATATACAATCCGTATGTGATAGCAAATACTACAATACAAGCTGCAAATACTGCGCATTTTCCTACTAGCCCAAGTAACGGAGACACAACCGATAGACTTGGAGCAATATGGACTTATGTAAGTGCAAACTCGGCTTGGGAAAGAACACAACAGTTTTGTTGGAAAGCAAAACAAACAAACATAGGCAATACTCCAGATTTTGGAATTTATTGGGAAAGAGGAGATAGTTGTGGTAAGAGATTAAAATCATGTAATATGAGATTTAACTTTAATCCAATTACTTATAATAGTTCAACTTCTAATCCCAAAGCAACACCAAGCACAAATGCGGTGTTACCATTTGGAGGGTTTCCAGGAAGTAAGAAATTCTCATGATGGAGGAAATCTTTGAGGCTGCTAAGAAAGCAGCTCCTGAGGAAATGTGTGGACTTATTGTCCAACAAGGCGATACAAAAAAATTTATATTTTGTGAAAATTTGGCAGAGGATAAATTAAATACTTTTAAAATCGCCCCAGAGTTATTAGTTAAATATCAACTGATTTCAAAAATTTTATATGTAGTCCATAGTCACTACATGGAAGATTGTAAACCAAGTCAGCATGACAAAGATCATGCAAAAGCATTAGGTATTCCTTACATGATTGTAAGTTATCCAGATAAAGAAATAGAAATTTATGACCCACGTTAAGTTATTAGGAGAATTAGGAGAAAAATTCGGTACCGATTGGGAATGTTCGGGGAATACTTTTCGTGATGTAATTAAACTTATCGAGTGCCAAACAGAAGGGTTTGCAGAAACTTTAGCAGAATATGTTGAAAAAGGAATTGGACTAGAAGTAGTTAATGGGGATAAATTAATTGAAACAGAAGAAGAGGCATTTGAATTATTGCTTCCCATTCTAAAAGACACAGTTTATATAACTCCTATTCCACAAGGATCAGGAAGTTTAGGTAAGATAGTAGCTGGTATAGCACTTATAGTAGCAGCTCCTTGGGCAGTCTCTAGTTTAATGACCGCAGGAGGTGGAGCACTAGGAAGTAGTATGTGGGGTGCAAAATTAGTTACAGCACTTGGACAAGCTATGACTTCTTTAGGAGTTTCTCTTCTTATGGGTGGAGTTACTGAAATGTTAGCTCCTGATACACCAGGCGAATCACCAGATAGTTATTTATTTGGAAATACAGAAGAAAATATGAAACAAGGCTCACCTGTACCAATCTGCTATGGACAATTAGTAGTTCCAGGTGTAGTAATGAATTTTGGTTATATAGATCACAAACTTACAACTGTACCACATGGTTATACACGTGTTGCAAACGGCTCTATTAATTCTGCTGCTGGTTCTGGTAGCGGAGGCGGTAACGGAGGTGGTACCGGCGGCGGTACACCTGGTATTGATGATGAATCATATAGATGGACTTTTAATTTAGAATAATGGCAATAAAAAATAACTATCCAACAACAGGAACAAACGGTCAAACAACGACCAGAAATATTGTAAATAGCCCTAATCAGCATCAGACTGCGGCTGTCTATGATCTTATCTCTGAAGGACCAATCGAAGGTTTAGTCGATGGTGCGTCCTCTATTTATCTTGATACTTCCCCAATTTTAGCAAATCCATATAAGAATGTATATGCAAAAGCAGCTTACTCTCTTAATATAGATTTTGACTCTGCAAATTTAGCAATTACTGATAATTCGGCAAATATGTTTAATGGTGCAGATGCTGCTGCAGGTACTCAATATGTTGTAATTAAAGATGGGAAAAAATTAATAACAACAGGATTATCAGGTACAGCAAACTCTACAACTTTAACAGCAGCTTCAAGTTTCTTTGCTGCAGATGATATTTCTCTAGCAGGATTACCACCACAAAGAATACGAATTACAGGAGCAAATGAAGATGGATCAACATTTGTAACAACTATTGAAAAATTTGCAAATGCTACTTCAGTTAGTCTTGCAGATCCGCTTCCTACTACTTTCTCTAGTAAAACAGGTACTATTGATAAAGTTGGAAAATTAGCATCTGTATCAAATGCAACTTATGCAACTATCTCAAATATTACAGCAGCAGATACAAATGAAGTATATGCAAATGGAGTTTCAGTAACTACAAGTTCAAGTTACGGTACAGCAGTAAGAGATGTTACAGGATCTTCCGCAACTATTTCTACACCACGAAAAACTGTAGATGATGATCCAATTTATAACCATGGTAATGTAGCTTATGCTTTCTTATCAGGTGCACCAGATCAACCATGGTTACAAACACCTGTTGATATAGGTTCTGCTTCTGTAATTTATAACGCAAATACAGAAATTAAACAAACAGATTTATCATATGCAGGTATTTCAGGATATTCAGCAAATAATAATACTTCAGGAGGCTACTCAGGTAATACTGCTCAACTAGCAGTTGGTGGTAATGTAGTAGTATCTTCCACTCAATTAGGAATTGGAACCCAAGTTCCAGAGGTAGATAGATTAAAACTTGCATTTAGATTTGATCAACTCTATGCTTTTAAAGCAGCGTCAGGTGACGAAGCTATTGCCTATGTTGAGTTAAGAATTTTCTTACAATATAAAAAACAAGGACAAACAAACTTTACCGAAAAGTTAGTATTTGGTCCAACAGATTCACAATTATCAGCACGTCCAGCAGGACAAATTACTTCTTGGTTCTCTAAATCAAGAGCAGGACACACATTTAACAGTGGATATGTTCAAGCAGAATGTAAAAATCCATTTATTGAAATGTTCGACATTGACTTATCAGAGTATGCTCCGTTAGAAGATGTTGGACTCAAAATTCAAAGAGTTAACCCCACTAATGCAAAACATGGTAAATATATTCATTATAACCCTTGTGTCTTACAATCAGTAGAGTCAATACTTATAGATAAACTTTCATACCCTCATGCAGCTTATGCCGCATTGATATTTGATGCAGAGCATTTTCAAAATATTCCAAAGCGTGGATATGAAGTTAAGGGAATGAAAATAAAAGTTCCTACTAACTATTTTCCAGCAGGATCAAAATATGCAGATGGTACAGAAGTACAAAATGCAAGCTATACTCGTAATAAAACTACAGGTGCAAATGATGGGCAATATGTAGCATGGGATGGAACATTTAGAGGTGATAGAACTGTCTACAAAGGAGACAGTATAAACTTCGATACAGTTTATTGTAATAACCCAGCATGGGTATTTTATGATATTCTCACGAATGATAGATATGGACTTGGTACATATATAACAAAAGATGATGTAGATATTTATGAATTATATAAAATTGCAAGATATTGTGACGAACTCGTACCAGATGGAAAAGGTGGTACTGAGCCAAGATTTACATGTAATGTTTACTTAAAAGAACAAGCAGAAGCTATAAAAGTACTGAATGATTTAACAACTATCTTTAGAGGTATGCTTTTATGGATGGATGGTAAAGTATATCCTGCAATAAATAGATTAAAAAATCCAGTTTATACTTTCTCTAAAGCAAACGTATTAGAAGGAGCATTTACTTATCAGTCTACAAGAAATAGATTTAGACATAACCAAATAAAAGTTACTTGGAATGACCCTGAAGCAAACTATGAAAAACAAGTTTTATTTGTAGAAGATACTGATAATATAATTAAAACAAGACAAATAAGATCAAAAGATACAGTAGCCTTTGGATGTACTTCCGAAGGACAAGCTACTCGATATGGTAAGTGGCAACTACTTAGTGAACAATTAGAAAAAGAAACCGTTTCATTTGCAACCTCAATTAACGCTTCTTTCTTAAAACCTGGTGATGTTATTCGAGTACAAGATGCTGACAGAAATAATGTTAGATTTTCTGGTAGAGTATCTACAAGCTCAAATACAACGCATATTAATATAGATGGAGCTCCTGATTTAAGTAATAGTTCAACCTATAACTTACATTTGATTTATCCAGAAGGTGGTGCATTCTTACAACAAGATAATGCAACTATTCTTGGTGGATCATATCAGAGAGGAGATTTCATTCAATATGCGAATAATACTAGTGGTTCAAATACTGCTATAACATCATCAATTTTAGCCAGTAATGCTGTTGACGACAGCGGCAATGTCCTAGATTTAGTCTGGTCGGGGGAAACTAGAGTTGAGACCCAAGAAATCAGCTCATACAGTGCTGGACAAGTCGTTGTCGGAACAGCTTTTACTTCTGCACCAAATGTAGAAGTAATCTGGGGTATAACAGAAATCGATGCAAGTGGAGAAGCTGTAGCAGGATCTACAAAAGAGTATGTAGTACAGAGTATTCAAGAAGATTCTGAAAAATTAACATTTACAATTAATGCACTAGAATATGCACGTAAGAAATTTGGATTGGTTGACAGAGGTTATGATATAACACAAAGATCAGATGTAACTAGACCGCCTAAGAAAATAGATACAGTACCAGCACCTACTGATATGACAGTATCATTTGTAAGATCAGGAACTTCTGATGCTTTGACAGATGTTGAGAATACAAGAGATGGTATTGATATCCTTATTTCGTGGCAACATCCCCAATCAATTAGACAAGATAAAGACGGTAATGATATTACTTCAAAATATGAATATATTAAAAGGTACGAACTACAGCATAATGTAGGTGAGATTGGAAATAGATTTACAACCCAATATGTTGATCCAAGTGTAAACTCATATAGAATAAAAGACGTACAACCAGGACAATATAGATTTAGATTAAGAGTTCTTAATACTATAGAAAACTACTCTGCTTACGTATCAAGAAGACTATTTATTGATGAAACAAAAGTTCCATCAATGAGTGCTTCTAGACTATCTAGGCTTGCAAAAGGTGGTGTACTAACTGTAAGTCCTAATGTATACGCAAATGGATTATTCTATCTTGCAGAAGCTAATTACGATTTTACTCCGCAAATTTCAGGAGATACTTTACTTGTTAGAAGTGGAACAACCCCACAAACACAACAAGCTTTTTCTAGTTTATCAAATGGGCAAGAGGGATATGTATTGTATGATTATGACGATACAGCAGACCCACTTAAAGCTCTTGTAGTTTATACAGATGTATTAGCAGGACACCCAACAGATGATGCAAATAATAAATATGAGTTTGAATATTTAGGAGAACTGGGAGCTGCAAATAGTGGTATTACTAAAGCAACAGGAACTGTTACTATTAGTAATGGAACTGGTATAGTAACTGGATCAGGAACTACATTTACAACTCAATTTGCTGAAGGCGATAGAATTATAATTGGAGATGCAGGAAATACAAGATATTTTGCAGCAATTTCTCAAATCGCAAGTAATACAAGTCTATACTTAGATCAAGCAGTACCAAGAAGTTATAGTGGAGCAAATGTATTTTATCTAAGCTATAATCCAGATTTTGTTAAAGATACTATAATTGGTACTGTAGCAAATAATGCAGGAACCTTTGCCTTTACAAACTTTACGAGAGGAGCAAAAGGAGATGATGGTGCTGACGGAGCCGATGGTGTGGATGGTGCAGATGGTGCTGACGGAGCAGATGGAACAGATGCAAGAGCAGTAAATTTAACTGTTGGTGATCAAACAATAGAATACGATACAAATAATGCAAATCCAAGTCCTTCTTCTACAACAGTAACTGCAACTGCCTTAAATACAAGTGGCACTGTCTATTATGAATTTTTTAAAAATGATGTAAGCGTACAAAATACTACATCAAACACTTACAGTTATTCTGCACCTTCATCATACACAAGTATGCCAGAAAAAATAGAAGTACAAATAAGAGAGGGTTCAAGTTCTGGCACAATACTAGCAAGAGATCAAATAACAATTTCTGGGTTAAAAGCAGGTACAAATGCTATAACAATAGTTTTATCTAATGAAGCTCATACGCTTCCCACTACAAGTGCAGGAGTAGTAACTTATACAGGTTCAGGAACAGATATAGAAGTTTGGAATGGAACAACCCAAGTTCCTTATGATGGAAGTTCCCCTTATGCTTCCCCTTCTTTTAGAGTTTCAGCTGCAGGAACAAGTATTACGCCAGGAAGTGCAAGTACAGTTTCAACTTATACAAGAAGATTTGCTGATCATTCAAGCATGACAGCAGATAATGCAGCTATAACTTATACAATTATAGTAAAAAATGAAGCAGGAGTAGAAAATACATTTACAAGAAAACAAAGTTTTGCAAAATCTATACAAGGAGCAGACGGAGCTAACGGAGCTAATGGTCCAAGAAATGCAACAGGTTATATTTATTATCAAGCATCATCCGCTAGTTCGCCAACAAGCGGTGCGAATGTATCTGCTACAAGTGTAACTTATAACTGGTCAACATCTAGATTAGCAGGTGGTGTGATTGGAACAGGTAGTACAAATTGGAATCAAAATCCTCCAACTTATACAGGAAGCAATTCAAATAAATATTGGTATGCATATTATAGTGTAGTAGAGTCTAGTTTTGGAGGAGCCTATACAGTTACTTTTAGTATTCCGTATGAGGGACAAAACTTTACAGGTCTTGTAACATTTACTGGAACAAACACAATTACTGATGGGTCAAATACAACAACAGCAATAACATCAACAGATTTAGGATCCAGCGGAACAACAACTATTGATGGTGGAAGAATTACAACTGGAACCATTGATGCAAACAGAATTAGCATAGCAGGTAAAAATATATCTGATCTTACAAATGATTCAGGATTTACAGATGATACAACAGCTGCTGCTGCCTATGGACAAGCAAACTCTGCGTATGGTCAAGCAAACTCCGCATATGGTCAAGCAAACTCTGCGTACGGTGAAGCAAACTCCGCACATGCAACAGCAAATTCGAAGGTAACACATGCTGCTGTAAATACTTCCTCAACTATTGTTGGAGGAGGCGTCGGCGGATGGAGTATAACCACCTATCACTTAGGAGGAGGCGCACAGTCTAATCCAGCAACTAGAAACTTTAATACAGGAGTATCTTCTTCAGGAAATGCATCCTACTTAGCTAATGGAGGTATTTTATTAGGATCAGATGGTTTCTTATCATCCAATCAATTTTATATTGATACATCAGGAAATGCTTTCTTCAAAGGAGACTTATCAGCTGCAACTGTAACAATAGGACAGATTGCTTCTTTCCCTAATACAGCCGCTATGAACACTGCTACAACTAATGCGGATACTAAAGCAGGTAATGCTTATAGCCAAGCTAATACTGCAACTACTAATGCAGGTAATGCTTATAACCAAGCTAACTCTGCTTATGGAGAGGCTAATTCTGCTCATGCAACAGCAAACACAAAAGTAACTCATGCTACTGTAAATGCTTCATCAACTATTGTTGGAGGAGGAGTAGGTGGCTGGGGTATAACTACTTATCACTTGGCTGGAGGAGCTCAATCTAATCCTTCAACCAGAGATTTTAATACAGGGATATCTTCTTCAGGTAACGCTACATTCCTTGCAAATGGTGGTATCGTTATGGGATCTGACGGTTTTATTTCTGCAAAGCAATTCTATATAGACGCTAGTGGAAATGCCAAATTTAAAGGAGATATAACTGGAGCAACAGGTACTTTTTCAGGTAGTATTAGTATAGGTAATGTTACAGGCGCACCCAACACTGATGCAATGAATACTAATACTAGCAATGCTTATGGACAAGCCAATACTGCAACTAATAATGCAGCCACAGCTCAAAGTACCGCAGATAGTAAAACAACACTAGCAGCTGCAAATACCGCCGCTAATACAAATACACTCTCAAATGGATCAAAAACTGGAGGTGCAGTTGGAGGTTGGACAATTACAGCAAGTACTATTGCAAGTGCAAATATTACGATTGATTCATCAAATCAGCGAATAGTTATATCAGACGGAACATAATGGCAGATAGAGTAGTATTAGGTAATTTAGGAAGCAGTAATTTTGGACTTAGAGTATCCAAGCCGTCTACAAATGTATTAAGTACAACTGCAAATAATTTAATATTTAATTCAACAACTACACGTGTGGGACAGATATATGCAGGTGCAAATTTTACAGCAACTTCATCAGCTATAACTTGGACATCTGGAAGTAAGGCAACATTAACTTATATTCCAGAGGTTTTAGTAAATGAGGCAAATACAGCAATTTTACATAATGCAAATATAGTAAGTAACCCAAACTTTGACAGTTTTGAAGAAGATCTTATTAGAGAGTATGATACTTATAAAATTTCAAATACAAGTGTAACTCCACTTCGTATGAGTTTATCATATTCTCCAGCTAATACTTCACGAACAAGTGCAGCGGGCGCTTTTATTATATTACGAATACCAAATGCTTTTGGATTTATGGGTAATACTTATGTAGATGCAAGTGGAACAACACAAAATTTAGGAAATCATCCAACTTTAGGAAATACGGAAAATTTATGGTAGATAGAGTTTTATTAGGTAAAGGATCCTCTACAAGAGGTACAAGTAATTATGGACTTTGGGTAAGTAGACCAGGTTATAATGTACAAACTTGTACTTCAGATCAATTACTATTCTCCAGCGATGCAGACGACCAAGTAGATCATGCTTTAGTTTTATTGGAGATACCAGCTGCTTCTCAGGCAGCCGCAAGTACAAGAACTATTACTAGTGGAGTACCTACTTTGGCATCTGGTGAAAGTGTAATGGTATTTAAACCTGTAGGGTCAACTGATACCGCAAATATTACTTTAAATTCTGGAATAAATGTTCAAATAACTACAGCAACAAATAGCGTAGGAACAAACACAAATCCAGTACAAACACAAAATACATTTACCTTTGTACTAAAAGGTATACCAAATGGAGCAATATTTTAATGGCAAATAGAATTTTATTAGGTAAGAGAGGCACTGATTATGGTATCTTTGTTAGTAGAGAAGGACAAAATGTTGCAAGTACAACTTCTTCTTTAGTATTTGATTCGAACGCTGTAAAAGGATTTAATATTGCAGCTAAAGGACAAGGAGTACTAAATACAGGAGGCACAAGAAGTTTTTCTCATGGATTAGGTTTTAAACCGTATGCAAGCGTTACGTATTGTTTTCCAGATGACATAAATGAGTCTAGTCCGTCTAATACTGCAACTGTAAGTGTGGCAAGTATGTATGTACCATTTTTTCAAAATTACTACACTTTTGGAAGTGCAAACGTAAGTATTACAAATGCTGGATCAGGATATGTAGGTTCAACAATACCATTTACAGCTACGGGTGGAGTTGCTTATACAGGAGCTGGAGGAACAGTTCAGGCTACAGGATATGCAACTATTTCAGGTGGTAGTATAACGAGTGTAACAATTACAAATGTTCCAAAATACGGCGGAAATAGCCCAGTACCTACAATTACATTGAGTGGAGGAGCAGGAGATTTACATGCTTCACAAGTATACCCAGCTTATGACTCTGATATTGTACCAACAA